>Ga0315901_10000345_pt1 | contig 69357 bp, 56 predicted proteins | sample LakEriMetagenome_10_FD_203761 | JGI IMG/M metagenome (GOLD analysis project Ga0315901, IMG submission 203761) | Freshwater fungal communities from buoy surface, Lake Erie, Ohio, United States - Buoy 2 MA116 | ecosystem: Environmental > Aquatic > Freshwater > Lake | place: USA: Lake Erie, Ohio... | reverse complement strand
TAAAACCTTGCTGCTTACCCCTAGTTCCTTTGTCATTTTGTGGTGTGGAATATTACCGTAGTTCTTTTTAATGTAGTACACTTGCTGTGGTGTGGGTTGGTTACTCATCTCCTTCATGTTTAATTGTTATTTGTTTGACTAATTCATGCACCGGGACTTTGAATGCTTTAGCTAGCTTTTGCAGCTGCTCCAACTTGATGCTGTTGTTATCACGGCACCAGTTGTAGATGGTCTTTCTTTCCACGGGCACGCCGTGTTTTTGCATCGCCCGAAGGAGGGCAGACTTGCTGCCCATCCGACGGTTGATGTATAGTGTTAATCTATCCTTACTCATATTGTAGGTCTTGCGTCTGGGAAGATTTTGTAGAACAGTTCGCGGTGGTGCATTGCGAAGTGATGACTGAACACTGCTTCATCGATTATTTTGAAGCCTTCACGCTCGGCACGATTAGCTATGCAAGATTCAAGCATATACTTTTCGAGTTGACGTGACTCCATCATAAACAGTGAGCCGTCTTTGCGTACCTGCATTTCAACGTGTTCAAGGTTTTCGTTGATGCTGCCGTAGCAAGTGTGAAAGCCGTTGCTGTTCTGAAAATAGAATGGCAGTGCTACCTCGATTTCACTAACTACCATTGGTTCTTTGATTTGGATTTTCATTTTATCTATTGTGTTTATTGATTAATGATTATTTGCTGCGTATTCAAAACAAGCGTTCTCGAGTTCTGTATCAACCTTTGCAGGTGCATGCTCAAGTATTAAGTGTGTTACATCCCATTCACCGCACATAATGCGAATGATTTTTACGCCGTCAACACGTGTCTCGTAGTGGTTTTCATCTAACCAATTCTGGTCGATGCTGTAATCAAACAATACATCCACTGTCATATCAATGCAGCTGAATGTGTACTCAAAATTTGTTGCCATTGTGTTTAAAATTTTAAATTGATTATCTTTGACAGGGACAAATATACTGCGATGGGTAACAAATTACCTAATATTTTAACATTTATTTTTATTGGATTGTGTAAGTCGTGAAATATCAAGGCATTACAATTCATGGTTGGCGAAGGCTAACGGCTTGACGCACGATAAAAGTAGGGCAGGTGATTTAGTCCATGAGGTAATTACCCGGCTACTCGATAGGCCGCGTGAAGATGTGGAAGATATAGTGTGCAGGGGTAAGGTTCGGCAGTATGTTGATCGCGCACTGTGGCTATCATGGCATAGTAATAGAAGCGACTACGCCACACGCTACCGTAAATACTACGAACTCATAGCAGATAAGGCCGTAGATGATGCGCAGCAGGATGAAACATGGCTAGGACATTTCATAGATGGTGAGTATTTATATAGCGCAATCGGTAGGCTCAATGAACATGATGCCATTCTACTGCGTCTATACTCAAAACCTGACTTTGACTACAAACAACTAAGCAATGATACAGGCATACCCAATGCGTACTTGCGTCTATCAATACACAGAGCATTAAAAAGAATCAGAAACTATGTACAACTTCAACGTGCCTCCAGTAATTCAACGCGAACGGCTGGAGATTTGTAAAAAGTGCAAATGGTATAATCACAAATGGGGCACTTGCGGCACGCCATTAATCGGCGGCACAGTAGATCCCGAGGAAAACTATGTGACGTACTACAAAGAACCTGTGAAGCTATGCGGCTGCTTTATGTCGCATAAGGTAAAATACCGTTTTACATCCTGCCCCGCGCATAAGTGGTCAGCATTGAACTGGAGTGAGAAAGATATACTTGCTTTAAGTGATTTCATTGAACGCATAGACGGTGCGCCAAAGATTACGCAGGAGGATAACGAGGTTCTTTTTCGTTTTTTCAGTCAGATGACAGGCAAGCGTGAACAACCTACCACATGTGCATCATGCATTCGTGAACTTATCACTGAGTTCAGACGGCAACTAGGGAAGTTGAATGAACAGCATTCACCACGGTAATTTGTAAACATCAAAATAACAAGTATAATGGGACTACAAAAGGGAATGACCAATAACCCAAACGGTCGGCCACTCGGTAGCTTAAATAAAAAGACACTTGAGTGGGAAGAGTTCGGAAGCAAATTTGTTGCAGATGCTTTGCCTAAGGTGGCAGAGTTCATTAACGAGTGCATGGATAGCCGTGATGAAGATTTACGCTTTAAGGCTTCGGCACTTGCGCTGGATGTACTCGAATACTTCAAACCAAAACAGGCACGCATTACACATAGTGGTGATGAAAAAGCCCCGGTTATTATTCAAGTGCATTCAGACTTGTAACAAAATCACATTAAAAACTACAATACAAAGCAAGATGAAAGTTAGAGTGAACATAGCGGCAAATGCAAAGGCCGTTACCATTGGTCAATACATTGACTACTGCAATGCGGTCGATGCGTCGGAGCGTGTGCGAGTGATCACGGGAAAGAACATGGATAGCATCAAGCTATTACAGGCAAACGTGATAGATGAAATCATCATGAAGTTTGACGCTGCCATTCAACTATGCACGGATGGATTTGAGCGCAAGGTTCGTGTAGGTGCTATTGAACTTGGATTTATTCCCGACCTTACACAGATGACGTTTGGAGAATATGTTGACCTAGATAGTACATGTACAAACTTGTACAAGGACGGTAAGTTAAACGCAGATGCCGCGCTTAAAATGATGGCTATCCTATACCGCCCTGTAATGGCAAAGTGGGCAGGACGCTATGACATTGAGAAATATGATAGTTTGAAAGTACCTCGGTACATTGATGATGTAAAGAAGCTCACGCTTGACCATGTGCTAAACGTGCTGGTTTTTTTTTCAAGTTTAGAACAGGAACTATACGGCAGTTCCCTAGACTATTTGGCAAAAGAGATAACGGAGATAGTGACGGAGGCAGCGAAGATGAATACACTCCAGAGGGCTTAGATGTCTACGGATGGTTTCACATCATTGAGGTGTTGGCCGACCGTGATATAACAAAGTTCGATGCAGTCACAGACCGCAGGGCATACGAAGTGTTTACGCACTTGACATACTTAGCCGACTATGTGCAAGTGCAGAAGATAGAAAGTAAAAAACGAAATAGGTAATGAATAGTTACAATTACAGTTACAACGTTTTGATTAATCGCCTGGAGGCATTTGCCGCAGGTCACTTGCTTATCAAACGATTCACACATGGTCAGATTGACCTTGCCGATATGGATCAAGATGAGCAATACCCATTCATGCACGTTGTACCTAACAACATCAAACCTGTTGACGGTGGTATGCAGTTTGATTTCCAAATCATCTTTGCAGACATCCCGCGTGACAAAGAAGTAAAGGCAGAATACCAGCGCGAAGTCATTAGCGACTGTGTACGCCTTGCACAGGATTTGATTTCAGAAGTCAAGAACGGTCTAGTGCTATTTGGTTTTGATGTGCAGCTGGTAACGCCGCCTGTCATCGAGCCTTTCATGGAAGAGTATAAGAACACGCTCACGGGTGTGACATTCTCACTACAACTTGAAGTACCGTGGGATTGGTCAGCATGTGACATTCCCGCTGTGTGGGCAGTTGGTGGTTCATCATCAGGTGGCAGCGGTTCGCCTATCGGCATAGTGTTACGCACCAACGGCGTAGACAATGCAGTGCAAAATATTCTTGACTTAGTAGCCGGGACAAACATTACAATCACAGACAACGGTGATGGCTCGGTTACGTTTGATGCAAGTGGTGGTGGAGGTGGTGGTGCTGTTTATGTATCGACTGAGTATAACACTAACCACACAACTGCGCAAGGCAATCCTTATTTAGTAGGTGATCGCGTGTGGTACAATGGCAGCGTGTATGCGTGTATAGCTAACAACGATGCAATCAATCCTACCAACCCAACTTACTGGACATTGCAAGCTGTGGGCTATCGCTTGCGTCAATCTCCCGTAGACTGGAATGCAACAAGTGGAGACTATCAAATATTAAACAAGCCCACTATACCAAGTCCGCAAGGATTGCAGGATGTTATAACAACCGACCCTGTATTAACGCAGGACAATACTATTGATTGCGACACTTACGAGTTAACTATTAATGATACTTCAAACTTTCGTGTAAACTCAACATCTAAGGCAAGTATCAAAGTCAACGCGGACGTTTCAGTAGGTCTTGATAGTTCATCGGTTACGCTGCAAAAGGTTACGGGCACGACTCAAACACAAGTTGTAGTTGATCCAACAAAAGCGGCAATAGCTGCAACCGATTCAAGCGCATCTAATACTACATCGCTTACCATGCTGCCAAACTCAGCACGGCTTATAACGCCTGCCGTAAACGATGGCACGGCAACAGTTGGGCAGGTTCTCGGATTGAGTAACGCGAGCACAGGTGAAGTTGAATTCATCACCGTTGCAGGTGGTGGTGGTACAGTTACCAGCGTTGGCCTTACTATGCCTGCACCAAGTAACGCCGCATTCAGTGTTGGGGGTTCACCTGTTACCACATCCGGGACATTAGCAGTTACAGCCAACGGCACAGTTGATCAGTATATAGATGGGACAGGCGCACTGCGCACACTTCCATCCACAGGCGGTGGAGGTGGTCAAATCTTTTACTTTAACGGTAACGTATCACAAGGCACAATAGGTGGCAATCCATACTATCAACTAGGAACGGCCGCTAACACTGGTCCCGCTGCGAACTTTACTGCATCAGTTACAGGTGCACTTGCAAGGTTTATCACCGATGTAGGTTCGCCCAATCATCTATTGATACCTGCGGGTGTATGGACAATTGATGTTTACTTGAGTGAGACGGGCGGCGGTGCAAACAATGCTGAAATAGTTGCAAAACTGTACAAGTACAACGGCGCAACATTTACCTTAATTGCCACTTCACCACTTGAGCAGATTACAAATGGTAACGTACCAGATTTATATAGCTTTAATATATCCGTACCTACTACGGTAACAGCTGCGACTGACCGCATACACATTGAGTTTGACATTCAAAATACAAATGGTAAGACCGTCACGCTTTACACAGAAGATGGCCGCATTGGTGAAGTGCATACCACGTATGCAATCGGTGTAAGTTCATTGAATGGCTTAACTGAAAGCACACAAAACTTTGCAGTTGGAACAGCCGGGACTGACTTTGCAATAAGTAGCGCAGGCAGCACACACACATTTAACCTGCCCACTGCGAGTGCGGCAAATCGTGGTGCATTAAGTAGCGCAGACTGGTCAACATTTAACGGCAAGCAAAACAGCATCGGACTTACTACGGTAGGTACTAACCTTGCCACGCTGCCCAATCCAAGTGCGATTCGTTATTTACGCATTAACGCAGACAATTCAGTAAGTGCTATTTCATTGGCAACATTAAAAAGTGAAATAGGTTCAGCTCCTAACTTTACTTTTAAATCAACGAATGATGCTACAACAGCTACAGCTTACTCTGATGTACCAGAAATGAATTTTTCTGTTACTGCAGGGGTTAGCTACAATTTTAAGTTTATCTGTATTTTTAGTGCCAACGTTTCAACAACTGGTTCAAGATGGTCTATTAATGGCCCTGTTTCACCAACCCGTTTGATTTACCGAGTTATGTTTCCAGCTTCTACAGCAGGTGCTTTATCTACTGCTGCCTTTACTACTTATGATGCAGGTGTAGCTACTTTAAATAGTGGTTCAACATCAAACAACTGTGCAATAGTAGAAGGCGTAATTACACCTAGCGCAAATGGTACGGTGTCACTTCGATTTGCAACTGAGACAGCTGGAGCAGCAATTACAGCACAAATAAATACTTACCTTGAACTAATACAAATATGAAAAATATACAACCGCTTGAAATTTGGAGCAATGGCGAAACTAAGGTTGCTACATGCCTACAGCTATACATCAGCTATGATGACCTTGCAACCCGTGCTGCATTTCAGTATTCGCTATGCGATGCTAATTTGGTAAACATATACGAGGGCCAAATCATTATCGATGGCCAAAGTTATTTGGACTGGGGCAGCAGTGGTGATTCAAATGAAGAAGCGTATGCACTTGCTGCAACACAACTCAACATCACCCTTGCATAGTGGCACATGCGTTTGAGGATATACTGAACGAATACGCATTAGCAGTAGTCGAGCGTGCGCAATCTAACCTGCGCATTAAAAGACGCGTGCGTGGTAAGGTGGTGAATCGTGTTGCATCTGGTAATTTGCTCAACTCACTTACTTACAAGCTACGCATACGCTATAACAAACCAACTATTGACTTTACTGTCAAAGATGCGGCGGGTAAATATGCGGATGTGATTGAGTATGGTAGAAAGCCTGGTGCAAAGATGCCGCCTGTAAGTGCTATTGAAAAATGGATTAAGATAAAACCATTAAAGCTGCGCAATAGGCAAGGTGAATTCATCAAGTCAACTGAGAGCGCAATCAAGTCGGCAGCGTTTGCCATTGCAAAAAGCATCGGCGAAAATGGTATAGAAGGCATCAACTACTATCAAGATGCAATCAATGATACATGGGAGGATTACAGCGAGCAATTAATTCAGGCATATGCCAAAGGTGTTGAACAAAGATTCTTACTTAACTTAAGATAATGGCAATAACTATCGAAGACCAGCCGTATAGCTGGAGCGCACGCGGGCAGAAGCTCATGATTGTTGCATCAAGCACAGAGACTGCGCAAGACGGTTTTCAGTACGGTGTGACCGTGACCAACAACACAACTACACAGGTGTTCAATTTTTATATTGCACCTGCAATAGACGGTCGATTATACTTCGATTTGCAATCGCTTATTCAGCTACGCAATCGCGAAGCGCAAGGTGATCAACTGCACAACTTAAACACGGGCACACTTGATGACACATCAACTTGGAATAGTATAGATTTTAGCGTTGCTGAGTGGTGGATAGTGGCGGGCGTGCTAACTGAAAACGGCGAAAGTGGTGTATCAGGAACTGAGATACTTGTAGACAATCAGTACTACCAACCAACGGACGGTTACAAACCGAATCCCGAAACAGGTTTGCAAGCTGTCAAGTTTTCCATGAGCAGCACCTCATCACTTGCAATGAGTGATAGGCAGGTCACAACAAAGTACCCGCCCATCTTTGGCACATGGGGAATTGCAGCGGGTAAGATTGCCATTGCAGTACGTGATGAAGATTACGGATTGCTTTATGTGCCGGGAACTGCAAACTACTTGAGCAATAACGCAGCGAACTCATGCAATATCACGCTAGTTGGTAGCACAGGATTACCGATATCCGCAAGCATTACCATGAATGATTACGAGGTGGAAGGTCTACCCATCTTTCCTGCTAACTTGAATGCGCGTGCTGCATTTGCTGCCAAGCCTTCAACCTTTCCCAACTGGAGATACTACCGCGTGCAAATATTAAGTCCAGCAACTGCAACGGTAAGTGTTGACTACATCTTTTGGAATGAGTGTGTATATGGTACGCAGTGTGAATGCAACTGGCCTAACGTGCGCCTTGCATGGGTAGGTGCGCGTGGTGGTTATGAATACTTTAACTTCAAAAAGAAATCAGAATACACCACTGAGGTTGACCGCAAAACTTACAAGCGTCCGCTGTTCAATAGTTCGCCGACAATCTTCTACGCAAATGACCGTGGCCTGAATCAGCGCACTAACTTAGCGCAGCGCATATTGACCGTGACAACCGACTATATAACACAACAAGAATTCATTTACTTGCGTGGCTTGATTGTAAGCAATCAGGTGCATCTTGTGAATGATGACGGAAGTTATATCGCAGTCAACATTGATGACACATCCTACGTTGAAAAGCGCACATATGATGGCAAGCTATACAACTTGACATTGAAAGTAAGAATGGCAAACGAATACTGGACATAACATGAACGGAGAGGTAAGTTTAATTGTGCGAGTTGAAGGTGCAGGTGGCCCGGGAAATACAGTCATCGACACAACAGGTGGATATACTGAGTTTGGCACGCTGACTATTTTCATGCTAGGTGATATGACCGTGTACATCGGTCACTATGTGCAAATCACTTCAACGTTGACTGGTGTGATTGGAACATTTGAACTTGCAACAGCTACGTATGATGGCACAACATGGAGCACTGTGACATTTGTAGGCTGGACTCCTATCGAGGTTGAATCACTAACGTATCAGATTTACAGCCTTGCGGCCGCATCACAAGAGTACTACCTTGATTTATTTGAGAACGAAAGCATCAGTCAGAACTGGCAGTACACTGACCTTAACAATTTCCAAGCGTTAGGTGCATTCAGCCGTGAGTTTCGTGTGCCTGTTACAGACCGTAATCAACTCGCGCTTGGTGCACTATTCGATGTCAACTATTCAGGCGGTGTAAACAACTACTTCCACTACAAACTACCTGCTGAAATTCGCGTTGATACGCTGCCCATCGCAAAAGGTTACGTGCGTGTGCGGAAGATATACCAGCAGCAGGGCAAACTCAACGAAATTGAACTTGCGTTTTACGCTGAGACACCTGACCTATACAAGTCCATTGGTGAAAAGAAACTTGCTGCGTTAACCGACTTGCCAAATCTTAACGAGGTTGTGAAGTATGATAACGTGACGTTCAACACGAGCAGTCGTTTTTGGTTTTTGATGGATCGCGGGCAGCGATGGAGTGAAGAAGGACAGCAAAGCACACGCCGCATATTTGATAGCACTACGCCGCTATATGCTACTGACCTTACACCCGCTGTAAGATGGGATTACTTGCTTCAACAAATCTTTGATGATGCAGGTTTTGAACTTGAGGCGGGTTCATTAATGTCAATCCTTAGCGGCTACTACATGCCGTGGATAAACAAAAGCTATTTAGATACCGATGACTTAGGTAGTCAATATGCCTATCGCAGCTATAACTCAGGCAATATCACAATGCCCGCAGTTGGTAATGGTGCTATCAGTGCATACCAATATTATGCGCCTGTATCGGAAGCATTTGATAACAATAACAACTATGACCCTACAACTGGAGTATATACAGCACCGGGGGGCGGATTGTTTACATTTCATATTTCATTATCAGTATCAATTACAGGCACAATATCTACGACTGCATTTAATAACTTTCAAGTATTCATTGTAATCAATGGCGGTACGCCACAATTCCTTGATTCTTGGTTTATTCGTAATTTGCTTTTTATAGATTTTAACTATGGCGTAAACTTACTTGCGGGTGATACAGTAGAATTTGCATTTAGATGGGAATCTGCAACAGGATTTGCAGCAACATGCACAATAAACGCTGGCAGTGGTGACTTGGGTAATTCATTGATTGAACTCATCGGTACACGCTTTAATTATGGATCAACATTCATTTACAATCTGAACGCACCTGACATGCGGCAGATTGATTTCTTGAGTGATGTTATTAAGATGCACAACTGTGCTATTGTGCCTGACCGTATCAATCCAAAGAAGATTAGCATTGTGCCATACAATAGCTACATCGGCAGTGGTGATGATAAAGACTGGAATGCGAAGCTAGACATCAGCAAAGACATCACCATTTATAGCACGGTTGAATTACAAAAGAACAAGACCACATTCACCTATACGGCGGGTGAAGATTACTTGTCTAAGTTCTACAAAGACAACGGGCGAATCTATGGTGATTACAAAGCGGAAGGTTATACTGTTAACCCTGATACTACACCTAGCAGCTTCACCACTGGAGATAACAGCGTGCAACTCATTACGCGCAGTATGCCGTGCGGACTTATTCCCGGAACTGATGTAGCCGTGCCACAATTCCTTAATGATAAAAATGAGTTCATTGTGCCGGGGCCGCGCTGTGGATATAACATCGGCGCTATCTTTATACAGATGTATGATGACAGCGCAGGAGTTGAGGCGGCTGTCGGTTATGCGGTGCCTACCCTATCACATTACAGTGATCCATTCCCTTCACTTGATGACTTTGATTTGAACTGGGCACCTGAAGTACCACCGTCGCAGATTAATGCTAACCCGTACAACAACCTGTTCAACTTGTATTGGCGCAATGCGATGAATGAACTCTACTCGCCCGATGCAAGAATCATGGAGGCGTATTTCGCGCTTGACTTATCCGACATCCTCACATTCAAGTTCAATGACATCATCTTTGTAAACAACGCGCAGTGGCGCATACTTGAGGTAACGGATTACAAGGTGGGCAATTTTGAGTCGACACGTGTGAAGCTCATGAAGTACCTGCGCACGGAGGCTGACTGTTCATCTACTCCCGGCACAATTAGCACAAATGGTATTGTAAACTTTGTAGATGGCAATGGTGACCCCGTAGCATCAACACAAAGTTGTTGTGTGCGTTACGGCTATTCATGGAGTGAGAGTGAGGCTGAGTGCTATGCGTTTAATCAGGGCGGTGATAGACCAACCAACGGCATCATAGGTACAACCACTGCGCCTACACCACGCAATGTTGTTTTACAGCAGAACAACGGTAATTCAGGCAGGACTGTTTCGGGTGCTGGCATCGACATCATCGGTGGTAACAACAACACATTAGCCGTTGGTGACACCCTCAAACTTGATGCAGAAGTAAGGGGCAATAGCATGGTGGGTAAAAACGTCTTAATCAGTTCTAGTGGTTTTCACTTGGGTGGTGGATGGAAGGGAGATGACCGCACGCAACCAGAAGGCTCAACGCAACATGGTGTAATCATGCATGGTGATGAAATCACATTGACATTATCGGGGCAAATAATCACACCACCAATCGAGAATATAGCAAACAACTTTCTTGTGATTCCTGATGAAAGTTATTGGGTGGCACTTATGCACATCACAATTTTTAATCCTGTATCAGGTGAAAACTATACAGGCTTATTTCACGCTACGTTATGGAAAACCACAGGTGTTAGTGTAGCGAGTAGCCCTTTATTGATTAGCGAAGAAAACTTGTTTGGTGGCGGTATAACATTTTCTCCGACCATCGACACATCGTCAGACTCAACACAGCATAGATTTGATATTACCGTAAGTGGTTCGGGCTTTCCACGCACATTTAAAACAACATTAGCACTACAATACACAGCAGTACGATGAGCACACAAATCAAACACAGCATCAACTACATCAAGGCAGGAGTGAATCCACACACCAAACACAACAAGGCGTTAAAGCCGTGGCAGCGTATGCTATGGAAGGTCACGCTGTGGTCTTGGCGTTTATTCATCCTGTCACTAATTGCAATCGCTATATATAACCTATTTTAAACATGGCTGATACTATCGTTAAAAAGTTTGTAATTGACACCACTGAAAGTGAGCAGAACCTGAAGGAACTGAACACGCAAATCAACGCCACATCGACGGCGGTGAATAACACTGCACAGTCCTTTGACAATGTTGCGGCGGCTGAGAATGAAGTTTCTACATCGTCCAAATCACTCAAGGCACAGCTGCGTGAATTACAGGCACAGCTTGCGGCTACTGAACCTGACAGCGAAAAGTACCGTGAACTTGCGGCAGCAGCGGGTGAACTTAAAGACAAAATAAGTGATGCAGCCGAAGCGGTAGGTACACAGGCGGGTGGTGCATTTGAGCGCGTTGGTGGATCACTAGGATTAGTGACCTCACGTATATCTAATCTAGATTTTGAAGGTGCGGCTGAGGGTGCAAAACAGTTAGCGGCAAACATCGGGCAGGTTAAGCCGGGTGATATTGCAAAAGGCATAAGCAGTATAGGTAGCGCATTTGCATCCGTTGGTAAGGCACTATTGACTAACCCAATATTCCTTATCGGTGCAGCCATTGCCGCTGCTATTGTGTATGCGGATGAGTTGTTGAGTTTGATTGACGGTGTAACCGATGCTGAAACTGAACGCTTAAATGCACAAACAGAAAGTGCGGCTAAGTCTAAAGAACAACTAGATGCAATAGGCCAGCAAGAAAACATCTTGCGATTAGCAGGAAAGACTGAAAAGGAAATATTGCAGACCAAGATAGCGCAAGCTCAACAGGCTATACTTGACCAAAAGGCAGTGATTGAGACGCTACGCATACAAAGAGATGCACAGATTCAAGCAGCCGAAAGGAATCGCGATATTCTCAAAGGACTATTAAACTTTGTTAGCTTACCGATTACAGCACTGCTTGCGGGTGTTGATTTATTAACTGAAAAACTTAACTCGCTTGGTTTAATTAGCAATGAAACTTTTGCAAAGTTTGGTAATCTGCGTGACAAGTTCACTACATCGGTAGCGGAATTGGTATTTAATCCAACGGAAGTAGCAAAAGAGGGTGATGATGCTTTAAAGGCTGCTGAAAAAACACTTAAAGACTTAGAGAATGCACAGGCTGGATTTCAGTTGTCGATTAACGAAATAAATAAAAAAGGTGCGGATGAAAGACAAAAGCAAAGAGATGAGGAATTAGCCAATGAGAAAAAGTTATCGGAACAAATACTAGCTACACGTCGCAAGACTGCAGAAGAATCCGCAAAGATTACGGAGCAAATACGCAAGGATGCGGCTAAGCCTGTTGAGTCTACTAAGACTGAACTCACAAACTACGATGCTGAATTAAAGGCGTTGCGTGATTCACAGGAAGCGCAGATTATGTTGATGGAGGAGGGGGTAGATAAAGAGATTGCACTTGCTGACCTGAAAGCTATGAAGCTGCGTGATGGCGCAAAAGGCAATGCTGATCAACTCAAAGCAATTGCGGCACAGAATGCTGCCGATGTAGATGCGATACAACAACGTGCAGCACAAAAGGAGTTAGCAGATGCACAGGCTGTGCAAGATGCAAAACTTGCATTAGCATCACAGTCACTCGGAGCCATTTCCAACCTTGCTACGGCATTCGGTAAAGGTGATGAGGCACGCGCTAAAAAAGCGTTCAAGATTCAGAAGGCGGCAAGCATTGCACAGGCAACCGTTGACACCTACAAAGGCGCACAGGGTATCTTTGCAAACGCTGCAATCAATCCTGCTACCATATTATTCCCGGCACAACCATACATTCAGGCAGCACTTGCTGTGGCTGCTGGTCTTGTCAACGTAAAGAACATTGCATCGCAACAGTTCCAAAGTAGTGGCACGCCACCATCGACAAGCACACCACCACCATCAACGGGCGGCGGCGGCGGCGGTGAATCACAGCCAGCACAGTTCAACCCACTTGCGGCGCAGTTCATCCAAGATAGACCAGAACAATTAACGCCACGCGCATTTGTTCTTGCGGGTGATGTAGCTTCGCAAGTTGAAGTAAGAGAGAAAGTGCAAGACCTTGCACGTTTAGGATAACCTTTAAAACAAAAACAAAATGGAAAAAAGAAAAGTAGTTAAGTGTGTGATAGATGAGGAAGGCCGTTTGGGTATTACAGCGATGGGCTTAGTAGATAGCCCTGCTATTGAAGAGAATTGGATTGCACTATCAAAGATGCAGCTGAGCGCATTGAATGACGAACGCCGTATGCTATACGGTGCTGCCCTCATCCCGGATAAAGAGATATTGCGCTATGATGAAAATGGTGAGCCATACTACGTGTACTTTGAAAAGGCCACCGTGCAAGCCATCGCGCATCAGTTCTTTAAAAAGAATCTGCAACACACAACCAACTTGCAACACGAAATACCTGTGACGGGTGTGACGGTTGTTGAGTCATGGATTAAGGAAGGCAAGCAGGATAAGTCTATGCAACTTGGACTATCTGAACTACCAGACGGCACATGGTTCATCGGTACGCATGTCGATGATGACAGCGTGTGGCAAGATGTAAAAGAGGGTAAGGTAAAAGGGTATAGCATTGAAGGCTTTTTCAACGAAGTTGGTGTAGCGATGAGCGGCGTTAAGAACTACGAGGCTGAATTGCTGCTAGAGATTGACCAACTATTAAGCACTGTAAATCCATCCAAATGAAAATAAACGCGGTAAAGTTCAAGGACAAGAAATCCTTTGACAAAAACAAAACAAAAAGCAATGTGCTCTCGGTCTTTGAACCGTTCGGCATTGTAGTCTTTGAAGATGATAAACACGTTGTGCCCGATGCGGCAAAGGTGTTGCAGGTGAACGAGGTTGATAGATCACTAGATAAAATATCTAGCGGTCTTGCAATCTGCATCACTAGCAATCTGAAATCTGCCGTTGAGTTCTTAGAACTAAAGCAGGTAGAGATTAAGGAAGTGTTTGAGGCAACCAACACACTGTTTGTAGAAGTGCCTGCATTCGCTAGCTTTGATGAGTTCTATGAGTCGCTCATGCGCACTAAGTTATTCATTAGTGTTGAGCCTGATTATATCCAACCATTCGAGGCTAATGCTGAATTGTCAATCCCTGCACAGTGGCATCTTCAAAACTTCCGTGCTACCGAGGCATGGTCACTTATTCCCGCAAATGCATACGGTGAAGTGGCTGTTTTGGACGTAGCGTGTGAAGTTGATCACGAGGATTTGGTAGGCACTATAAGTGACCTGTCATGGAACTGTGCATATGACACAGCAGATGTGCGACCCATTAGCCCATATGAGAATCACGGCACACCATGTAGCGGATTGATTTGCGCTAAGACCAGCAATGACATCGGAGTGAGTTCGATTGGTAACAACAAACTCAAAGTGCAGTTTTTGCACATAGCAATGAACTCAAACAGCGGCGGTGGTTTCTTTACATCGGACACAATCGTAACACGCGCAGTCAACAAGGCAATCGCTAACCCTAACTGCCTTGCAATTTCCATGAGTTGGGGCGGTGGCAACACATATACCATGTTTGCAAACGCACTCACCGCGGCTAAGAACACTGGTCGTGGTGGAAAAGGTATTTGTGTCTTTGCATCTAGTGGCAACAACTACTCATCGACCGTAAACATTAACCCCGCAGGATTGCCGATGGTGCATGCCGTTGGTGCATCTGCTCAAAACAACACACGCGCAGGATTCTCTAACTATGGTACCAAACTTTTTGCTGCTGCTCCGGGTGTGGCTACACCAACAACAGACCGCATGGGCGCAAATGGCTACAAGGCTGATTCAAACTATACGAATTTCAGCGGAACATCTGCTGCTTGTCCTGTTATGGCTGGTTGTGCTGCTGCTATTATACTTGCTAATCCTACACTAACCGAAAAGCAAGTGACCGACATCATCGCTACTACTGCGTTAAAGAGTGGCGGGTATGTTTATGATGCAAATGGTAAGTCATTAGAACTCGGTTACGGTGTTGTTGACTTGTATTCTGCAATCGTGAAGGCTCAAAGCGGCGAGCTACCACCACCACCACCACCATCTGAACTTAGCAACCTATACGGCACAGTAAGTTCACCCGCATCTGCTAACCAGGGGGCGCAGGTAACAGTATCTTACACGGTGCAACTTGACAAAGTGCGTGATGCTGACACAGTCACAAACATTGCGCTGGAGTTCATCCGCCCTGATGGATCTAAGTCAACATTCTACACTGGCAATGTGACCATCTTAAAAGGCCAACTGTTGTTTACAGGTACGCTCCCATACGTAGTGCCTAACAACGTGACGGGAATAGGTAAATTCAACCTATACATTGATGTTGCAGGTTCGGTAAATGAAAGCAATGAAAGCGATAACATGGCAACTACGTCTATTAACGTAATCGCTCCTGTGCCTGTGGGTAATTATGACTTAGAATTGAATTCAACAGGTTACACTTGGCTAGCACCTGACCGTGTGCGCATAGGTACACGCATAACAAATCGTGGTGCTGCAACAGTGACTAGCTACAAATTAAAATGGGAGTTTGACGGACGCACTGGATTTTGGGATAGACCTGTAACATTGAATCCGGGACAAAGTAACGGGTCAGGCAACGTGATGTATCCGACTGTAAACACAAAGTTTCCTGCAACATTCAAAGTTAGCGTGGTAAGTGTGAACGGACAGCCTGACAATAATCCCGCGAATGACGTAGTCACTACGATAGTTCAGGCAATGTGATTATATTAGCCGCTCATCTACGGATGAGTTTTGGTTTAGTGATAAACATCGTTTAGGGTTAAGCAAAAAAAAGGGGGGCAAACGAGCCTCCCTTTTTTCTTTTGTGTTTGTCACTGATTAACCTAGAATTGACAACCTGATGTATTCTGCAACCGTTGTTTTTGATTGCTTCGCTGCCTTTGTGATTGCTTTAAATTCTTTTTCGGTCACTCGCGCACTGATGCGCATGTCTTTTGTCTGTGGTTGTGCTTTCATTATTTTGATTTTATACGGCTAATGTAGCCACAATTCCCCATGCAACAAAACGGCGGTTTTGCTACAATACCAAAATTACCAAAATGTCAGATATCAAAAATCAAATCAAAGCTGTATTTGCAAAATACAACATTGAACCATCTGCACTCGGTATCAAGTTTGAAGATGAATCAGCTGACGCAGCCGAAGCGACTGCAACGGAGGTAAAGTTTGCCGTAGAAGGCACACTTGCTGACGGCACCAAAATCTACTCAACTGCGGATGAGTGGACAGTTGGCGTTGACATCTACACGCAAGATGCCAAAGGCAATCCTGTACCAGTTCCTGCGGGCGAATACATCCTTGAGGATGGCGTAACGAAAGTTTACGTAGCCACGGACGGTATCATTTCTGAAATCGAACGCGAAGAACAGTCAACTGAAATGAGCAGCGAGGATCTCGTTGCCGTAATCGGTCAACTGTCTGAGCGCATCGCAGCACTTGAAGTTGAAAAGACTGAGCTTGCTGCCGCTGTTGAATCTGCTAAGAAAGATACGGACGCTGTTAAGGCTGAGCTTGCCTCAGTTAAAAAAGCCCCTGCCGTTCCTAGCGTTAAGTCTCAAGAATTTAAAAAGAATGCGGCTCCAGTTGTAGCATCGAATGGTAACTCCTTCGCTGACTTCATGGAGAATATCCGTAACAAACAAAGCAAATAATCAAGAATAAAAAAAAGTAAATTAATATGCCAACTACAACTAGTTTAACTACAACCTATGCCGGCGAGCTGGCAGGTGAGATAGTAGCAAAGGCTCTGCTATCTAACGTATCTACTCAGTACGTGACAATGAAGCCTAACGTACCTTACAAATCAGTAGTACGTAAAATTGATGACACTGTAACTTTTGCCGCTGGCACTTGTGACTTTACCCCTACAGGTACTATCACTTTGACTGAGCGCATCTTGACTTTGGAAGAGTTCCAAGTTCAACGTCAAATCTGTAAAAAGGATTTTTTCATTGACTGGACTACTGCTGACGTAATGAGCGGACGTGTAAACACACAAATCCAAGACGCTATCATCGGTCGTTTGGTAGGTGGTATCGCTGCTGCCAACGAAACAATCATGTGGTCAGGTGTTAACGCTACTGCTGGTCAGTACGACGGATTTGAAACATTGATTAAGGCAGGTGGTTCAGGTGCTGTATCTGCGGGTTCAGGTGCACTTAATGACACTAACATCATCGCTACCATTTGGGACGTAATCAACACTGCCCCTGCTGCTGTTAAAGGTGCTGCTGAAAAGCCAGCTATCTACATGGGACAGGCTGCATGGGAATCTTACATGCAAGCGCAAATCGCTGCGGGTAACGGTTGGTACTTGACAGGTGGTCCTGAGGTTAGCCGTCGCTTCGTAGGTATGTACGAAATCTACGTTTGCCCGGGTATGACTGCAAACAACATCATCTTCGCTCAACCTAGCAACTTGATGCTCGGTACTTGGCAGGAGAACCAAATGAACGAAGTGTTCATCTTGGACATGCAGAACTTGGATGGATCGCAGAACGTTCGCTACGGTGCGCGTTTCTACCTCGGTGCGCAGATTGCAGTTGGTGAAGACATCACCTACTGGGGAGCATAATCTTTAATAACAGAGGGGGTGTAACAGCCCCCTTTTAAAACTATATACCATGGCTTGTGAATTAACAACAGGTTTTACACTCGGATGCCTTGAAGGTATCGGAGGTGTCAAAGAAGTATTGATTGCTAACTACGAAGACTTTGAAACAGGTATCGCTTACGGTGGTACTGATGGCGAAGTTGACGCGTTGCCTACTGCAACTATCTACCGTTATGTGCCATTCCGTAACTCAGGTTCTTACGTTGAAACTGTCAACAAGAATCTTGAGACGGGCACATTGTTTTTCTCACAGGAAGTGGGATGGACTTTCGGTAAGTTGAACCAAGACATGCGCAACGAATTCTTGAACGTTGCAAAAGCAAAGATGATTGTATTTGTACGCACTAACGATGACCAAATCTTGTTGGTGGGTGCAGGTGAAGGAGCACAGCTGACTGCTGGTACCGTTCAATCAGGTGCTCAAAAGGCTGACCTTATGGGTTATCAGGTTACATTGGTTGCAGAAGAACTTGCACCAGCGGTACACCTTGAGCCATTCACCACTGTGCCATTCGACAACTTCGCAGGAATTACAGTAAGCCCCGCTTACTAATCGTGCTTGCTGATTGTTTTTGTGTTTTTCATTGATTAAGAAGGGGGTGGTGTAATAGCTGCCCCCTTTCAATATAGACGATATGATATATCTCCCAGTAAATACAGCGAATCAGACTATATATCTATCACTAGATGAGGCTCGGCAGTACTATGCAACAGCCTTTACACATTACTTGATTGTGCTAACGCATGAGGAAAATAGCACGGCAGGAGATTCGCTAGCGCAGGTGGCAACGATTGTGAATGAAAATGTGCGTATTACACAGCTATCAGTTACTACGGTTGGTCTTACATTAGCGGGCAGGTATCGCTACGAAGTGTACGGACAAAACTCAGCTGTAAATATCAACCCAACAAACGCCGCAGTAGTCGGCATTGTTGAACGCGGCTATGTAGTTTTGACTGACAATACCACTTGGTTTGATGTACCACCTAGTATAATACCAAATGATATAATCTATGAACCATAACGAATCAAATATTGTATCACTAAAACTTAGCGAGTACGTTGCTAAGTCAGATGCTGAAAAGATTGACCGCAAAGGTTGGATTAACTACGGAGCAACTAACGACTTTCCGCAGTACTTGCGTGACTTGTCGCATGAATCGCCCGTGCATGGTTCGCTTATCGTGGCAATCGGTGACATGATAGCCGGGAAGGGTATTAAGTCAGAGCAATATCAGGCTGAACTTGACGCACTCAAGATTGATGAATTGACGTATGCGTGTGCGCATGACTTGAAATTATTTGGCGGTTTCTTTATCGAAGTGATTTGGTCAAATGACCGCACTGTAATCAGCAAGTTGAATGCACTGCCATTTGAGGAATGCCGCATTGCTGTGAATCAGGATGACGAGAACGAAATCGGAATCTATCACAGTTACGATTGGTCAAACACTCGCAAGAAAAAGAATACACCTGAGTTCATTCCGAAATATAATTACCTCACACGTAACGAAGAGCCTCGTCAAATATATTGGTGCTTCACCTATACAGGCTCACAAAGCTACCCACGCCCTGACTACTGGAGTGCGATTAACTACATCGAACTCGACAAGCAGATAAGCATCTTCCACATCAACCAAATTAGCAACGGTCTTTTCCCTTCAACCATTATAAACTTCTACAATGGTCAGGCAACACCTGAGCAGAAGCAGCAGATGATGATGGACTGGGAGAACAAGATGAGCGGCGCACGCAATGCGGGCAAGGTGGTAATGTTCTTCAACGAACGTGATCAACCCAAGACTGAGATAACACCATTTCCCGTGAATGATGCTGACAAACAGTATCAACTTATGGATACTACCGCACAGCAGAAGATTATAACAGCACACCGTGTAACAACACCGCTTCTGTTTGGTATTCGCGAAACGTCAGGATTTGGTAGTAACAAAGATGAAATGAATACGGGGCTTGAGATATTCAATAAACAAGTCATTCAGCCCTATCAGGAAAAGATTAACAAGAGCATTGAAGAACTCCTTAGCAATCAGTTGCCGGGAGTATCATTTGAAATTGTACCAAACACACCACTTGTAGCAGAACAGGCATCAGTTGTTACCGATGCGAATGCAACAGGCTCGACAACTGATGTCGCTGCTACGGCGTTGAATGGTGCGCAGATTAGTTCACTCATTGACATCGTTATGCAATCTGCTGCGGGTGCTGTGCCTGTGACAAGTGCTAAGGCTATTGTGGGGGCAGCGTTCCCAACATTACCAGCGGCCACTGTTGATGCAATCTTTGCCGATGTTATAGCGGGTTCTTTACAGCCTAGCGAAGTCGTTGCAAGTACGCAGCTAAAAAAAAAAGTTGATGAAAGCACAGTAGGCGATGCACTTATTGCGCTTGGTGAGGATGAGAACGCAGATTGGATTCTAATTGATTCGTTCAATGCGGATGATGAAATTCAACACGAGTTTGCGGTACGTACAGGAGCTGCCCGCCCTGCTGCTAAAAGCGAGCAGGATGCTGTTATCGATGGCAAGTACTTTATTACTCGTTACGTTTACGCAGGTAGTTTTACTCATGATAATATGCGCCCATTCTGCAAGAAGATGATGGAGGCGGGCAAGCTATACCGCAAGGAAGATATTGTGTCGATGGAAAATGTAGCAGTCAATCCCGGATGGGGGCCTGAAGGTGCTGACACTTATGATATTTGGTTTTACAAAGGCGGCGGCAACTGCAAACACTTTTGGGAGAAGCGTGTGTATGTAGATGCAAAGGGCGCAAAGATTAACCCTAATGACCCTGATGCAAAGAGAATCGCTGTGAGCATGGCTGAACGTATGGGCTATAAGGTGCGCAATAATTCACTCGTTGCAAAGCTGCCTGAGGACATGCCTTACAATGGCTTTTTACCAACTAATCCCGTCTACGGTAATCAATAATAAAAACTATGGCAGAAGTACTTTTAATATCAGAGAACTTCGTTAAGAAGTATACAACGGTTAACGGTAGTGTTGACCCTAATCTAATCTATCCTGCTGTGTATTTGGCGCAGGATAAGTGGCTACTTCCATTTTTGGGAACTGATCTAATGAACAAGATTAAGACCGATGTAGCAGCGGGTACGATTAGTGGCAACTATCAAACATTGCTTGAGGACTACATTCAAAAACCTTTGTTATGGTGGGTGATGCTTGAACTTATGCCACAGTTGATGTACCGCATGGACAATGGCACACTGGTGCAGCGTCAATCTGAGGACACTGTGCCTGTATCGGATGCAGTTATGAAGGACATGCTTGACCGTGCAAGGCAAAATGCAGAGCATTACACCACACTGCTCGTCGATTACTTGTGCGCTAACGCTTCACTGTTTCCTGAATATCAAACAGCGCAATGGCCTGACCGCTCACCGCGAACTGATGTCACCAATACACTCAATTACCAGTTCAGCAGCGGCAACACGGCTACATCGTACAGGCCGACTTACTCACGTAACATCATCAATCGAATACCATGAGTGATAAGAAGAACTTAAAGCAAGAATATACCGAGCGTTTGCGCAAGTATGAGCGTGAACTTTCGCTAAAACTTAGAGCCAATGCACCCAAAGAGCAAGATAAAACTAAACGGTAACGCACGGCCTAAGTCCCTGCGCTATCTGCTGCAACTCTATGACGGGGTGTGGTCGATACCGCTTGCATTTTTGCTTTTCTTTCTTGCCGGCTATGGTAGTTATACCTACTTCGGCGATGCACTTATTAGCACCGAATACATCCAGTATATAGTTCTTGCCGCACTTGTCATGGTTGTGGCAAACTTTGTCGTATTCATGGGGCTGTATTTCAATTTTCGCACACTCCAACGCATGGTCTACTCAGCACAAATCAAACAGCAGGCACTAACTGATTTGAGCACATGGCAAAAGATAGTGTTATACGTGGGCTTATACTTTGCCTACTTTGCTGCCTTCCTGTATATACTTCACTTGCTGATGACGGTTACTGCGTAAGGGTAACTGCTGCAAGCTATGTAGGTGTAAAGGAGAAAGGCGGTAATAATATGGGCTTTAACAGCCCACAATTCACTGCACTTATGATTGAAAGTGGCTGGAAAAAAGGCCACGCATGGTGTGCGTATTTCGTGCATGCTATGTTGAATGAGTGTGGAATACTCAACACAATTACAGGTTGGTCACCCACTGCCTATAACCGCAAAGATGTGATATTCGATGGCGGCAAGTTCTTAAAGTCTTTCAATGATGGAGATGTGTTAGTGATGACGCTGGCATATTCAAGTTTAAAGGGCAGGTATAAGAGCATAGGCCACACAGGCATCGTAGATAAGATAGGCAAGTACTCAGTGCGCACTATTGAAGGCAATACAAACGAACAAGGCATGCGTGATTCGCGCACACGTGACGGCGTATACTACAAGATTCGACCACTATCTAAAAGCATACATATAACTCGATGGAAAAGGCAAGAATAAATCCGATGTTGATCTACGCGCTTGGACTATTAGCAACAGGTGCAGTGATAATTCTACTATTTAAAGGGTGCGGAAGGCCGCAGACTAACCCGGCAGTAGATAGATTGTACAAGATGAATGACAGTTTGTACAAAGTGATTGAGAGTAACACGGCAAAAGCAGACTGTTTGTATTCACGCATTGATAGTTTGACCATGCAGCGCGATACCATTATTCAACGTCAAGAAATAACCAATGAAATATACCGCAATGAGACATATAATATCCTTAGTTCTGATGCTGCTGGTAGTGATAAGCAGTTCCGCGCAACGCTCCAAAAATCAGACAGCCTCCTCAAGTCTGGATTTTACACCAAGACTTACAACCTACGAGCTGCAACTTATGAATCTAAACTACAATAGCATGATGTACTGGTATGACACCAGTATGGAGATTGACTCATTGTATCAATTAGAAAAGTTAAAGACGCATTATTACAGCAAAATAACAGGCATACAGGCAAACAGCTACGAGACACTCAAAACAATTTACGAAAACAAGCAAGCTATTGAAAAGGCAATAGCACAGGAGAAAGAAATGCAGATTAAAGATTTAAAGAAACGCAATCGCAAGCTAATACTTCACAACACCGTGCTAATCATCGGCCTTAGCGCACTAGCAATCTCAACTGTTTACTTCGTCATCTTATGATCAACATCGAACCGAAAGACATTTTCACTATCGTAGCGGGTGCGATATCACTATCTGGACTTTACTACGCACTAAAGCGCAACGTGGACAAACTCAACATTACTGTACGCACTATGGACACACATCACAAAAGAGAAATCAGTGCGATACACCATCGCATCGATGAGATTAAAGATGACACGAAAGAAAGCATCAACAAGTTGGATGGGAAGATTGATGCGATACAGCAGCAGAACTCAACCATAGCAAGTGCGCTTGCTGAGTTGACTGGCTACATCAAAGCAAAGCACTAATCAATCAGATATGGCAAGTAAATACATCCCCGTTTATGAATCAATCTACAACGGTAGCGGCACGCTAGGCGATAGAGTGAGAATGGCAATGGAAGAATACTCCGTGCCACTTGCGTACAAATCATTTCACCGCATGTACCAAGCGTGGCGTAACCATAACTACGGTGCTGAGAAAAATGTTTCGTTTGCTGCTGCTAAGTTGCAAGACCATGTTCCTGATGTCAGGAAAACGATGCAGCCTACTGGCCATCTTGACAAGTTGAAGCATTCACTTAGTGAATTCAATGACATCTTGAGTGAGTTGAAACCTGAAGCGCACAACCCGCTAGACCTGCCCCCATCGCAGGAGTCAAACTATCAGCCATACAAGCTACCGATAAACCACAACAACATCCTTTTAATCGGTGATATACACGTCCCATACCACAACATACCTGCGCTCACTCTTGCGTTGAAATATGGGCTTGAGAATGAGGTAAACACCATACTGCTAAACGGTGACATCATAGACTTCTATGCTATCAGTCGTTTTGAAAAAGACCCGCGCAAAAGAAACTTCGGACATGAGGTATTGATGACACGCCAATTCCTTACAACTTTAAGGCAGTTATTTCCAAATGCAGCGATCTATTACAAGTGCGGGAATCACGATGTGCGCTATGACCACTATATCATGCGCAATGCACCCGACCTTTTAGGCATGAATGAATTTAGTTTTGAGAGTTTGATGAAGCTCGATGAGTTAAACATCACATTCATTCCCGATAAACAAATAATCCGTGCCGGGAATCTTACAATACTTCACGGGCATGAACTCGGACAGTCTGTGTTTAGTCCTGTGAACATCGCTCGTGGTTTATTCCTGCGTGCAAAAGACAATGCGCTGTGCGGTCACCATCACCAGGCATCTGAACACAGTGAGCCAAACATCAATGGCAAGTTGACAACGTGCTGGAGTGTGGCATGCCTGTGCGAGTTGCATCCTGACTACATGCCTATCAATAAACACCACCACGGCTTTGCACATGTGAAGGTGATGGATACAGGAGAGTTTGAGGTGAGCAACTATCGAATAGTGAACGGAAAGATTAGATAACAAAAAGCCCCCACGTTAGGGGGCTAATTGCATCAATCTAATCATATGCAACAAATACACATAAGATTCGTCAAAGGTAAAACAAATGAAGCGCAAACAACATCCAAAGGTTATACATCGCAAACTTGGTCGTGAGAAAGCCGATGGATTGTATTGTGATAACGTGATAGAGATTGACCCTACGTTACCACCGATGCGCTATCTGATTGTTTTAATTCATGAGTACCTGCATCACATCCAACCTGAATGGAGTGAAGAAAAGGTGGATGCTGAAGGCGAGGCACTGGGCAGGTTTCTTTGGAAGCATGGATATCGCAAAGTGTCACAATAATTCATAGAACTGTAACTAAAACTTATCCGCTATCCCGGAATCAAGTAATTGTTCGTGCAACCATTCGCGCACCTTAACAATAATCTCGTACTGCTCTTCGGTTAGGTCTTGGTACTTTTCAAGTGAGCGCAAGTGCTGCCTTACTTCATCAAGAATATCGTAATACTTTTTGCCGTTGATCGCACAATCGAAAGAGTGCTGGTCATCTGTTAGGTTAAAGGTTAGTGTTGCTTTCATCTGATTCTATTTTACTTCTGTTTGGTAATCCTGCTTTGCAATCTGTGTAGCCGTCATTGTAGGCATTGATGATATGATTCATCTCAATAGTTTGCGCGGCGTTAAGTAGTCCTTCCATCTCTGCCCACGTCATGCGTATGGCTTGGCCTTTGAACTTACGTCTCAAGGTTATGTGCAAACGGCGCAGAGCGGTTTCTTTTTTAGCTTCTGTTGTCATTCTGCTTTTGGATTTTGGTTGATACGTCTCGCAGGGCGAGTGCGATTACCCACAGGGGTACTGATACTATTATTGCTGCTATCATTTTGGATAATTGTATATGCACCGTATGTGGTGCGGTTTAGTTTAAAACCTAGTTCGTTAAACATTGCAAGGTAGCGATAAGCTGTGCGCTCTGTTACCTGCAACTCTTTTGAGATTACGTGTACGTGCATCGGGCGTGTCTGCATTTGTATCATCAGGTTCAACACGTTCCTAATTTTTGCAGCATACACTCTTTGCCTTGATGTAGATTTCATCGTTGATTCTTTTAATGATTCTGCCAAGTTTGTAATCACGTGCGGGATTGATTGGTTGTTCAGCTAGGAACCGATGCCGGAGCATGCGTAGTTCGTCACGGCTGAACTGGCTGAGTTCTTTGCGGGTCATGCTTGCTAAGTTTTAGGAGTTCATTCTTCACGTGGTTATAGTATGCCTTCACGGAGTAGTATTCACCAGTACCTTCAAAATCATTCACTATATCCGTTGGTGCATTCATTAGGGCTTCATCTACGGCGTACAGGGCAGCGTTGATTGCTTTGTTGTGCACCTCAATTAGACTGCCTTCCTGCTTGCCATTCTCGATGATGTCAAAATAGTTCGAGTACAGTTGCCATGCCTTTTCTTTTGCTTTCATCTTTGAGTTTATTGATTAGTTCTATTACTTGCTCTTTGTTGTAGTAGTGCTGCATGCTGTTGCGCACATGGTCTTTGAGTTGGTCGGTTGTCATTGCTCACCTCCTTTGTATGTTTCGTTGTAGTAATCAATACCTGAATTGCTCCAAATTTCATTGTTTGGATTAATCCTATAAGCATCTTCAATCTGCTCACGCTCCATTGCTAATGCTTGCTCAATGTATGGGTTGTGCAATTCGGGATGTTGCATTTGTTCAGCCAACCACTCAACCGCTGTTTGTTTACTCATAGCTTTTCTATTTCTTGTTTTACTTCAACGTAGTATTGTATTTCTTCAAAATTTGAACTTATCTTGTAACTTAACGCATTGAGTATCTCATCTACTGCTATCAAAGCACATTCTTTAGTTGATTTATGTTCTTGTTGACCTTCATCGGCATAAGATGGTAGTACAAGATGAATTTTATCACACAACTCTTTTGCTTTTTCTTTTGGCGTCATTGCTCACCTCCTTTGTATGTTTTGTTTCGCTTATTGATTAGTTAGCTGCTATTTTACCGACCACTCCGAAAGTTTGGACTTGACAACCAATTTCAGTTCATCAACTTTTGACAATGGACATCGAAAAGCAACCGTTTTAGTTTGCTCAGAGTATTTAGGTTTAGCACCCGAACCTTGCCGAGTGCCTCCCCTTGTTTCTTTTTTCTTTACCATACATTTAAGCAGTTTTTTTCTAAAGTTCCGTTGATATGAAAAAACATACTATCGTAATGCGATGGGTCAATACTGGCTAAGTAATTTATGGCTGTTAATGGTGTCATATCATCTTCATCCTTAATCACAATAATTTTGTATTCTGGGTGCTGTGCTATGTAGCGAATTAAATCTAATACTTTCATTTTCTTTGTTTTTAGTGATATGCTTAATTGCTTATCGAGTACAAATATACAACCTTTATTTGAATTTGCAAACTATTTCAAAGATATTTTCAAAATACTTTCTAAAGTGCTGATTATCAAATAAAAAACAGCAGCTAACAGCACCTATACGCAATTTTCCCACCGCACAAAGCCGACACGCAACTGCGTATAGCTGCAAAACGTTATCGGCAACTGATTTTCCCACCGCACATCTTCATAAACCATCGGAAAGTTTTATCTACTTCATTTTGAGCATCTTCCAAGTTATCAAATAAGTGTTTGCCGTTTGATGGATATAAGTAGCTAATTGTAAATTTTAACTCTCCTTTTATATCCAATTTTTTAACCCAAGCAATTTCCCAACGGCAAACTTTACCTCTCCAAAATCCCATATTATCAAACTTTCCTGCGTATGCAACTCTTGCCCATCTACCCATATCATCATCTTCCATAGTTGATGAATAGCGTGGAAGCCATCGCACATCAGCAGCCGATAACACGGGTTTTGCGTCATTGGGGCTTTTCGGTTTCAATTTTACTTTTGTCATATCATTAAATTTAGTTTTTCAAATGAGCTTTAGTGCTGGAAATCCCCAACGAACGCAAAGCCCGAAACCGTTAGTGGCAATACTACCAAACCTCCGTATCAACAACATCTGAATATCTATTTATCTTACCATACAAAGCCCACCAAGTTCCTGTGAAAGTAATTGACAAATCCAAAGCATCATTAGTAAATTGGTGTTTATACCAAGTGCATTTCCTCCATTTTCGATACCACTTAAATCTGTTTAAATAGTAATCCGTCCAAATGGGCTTTGACCTAAAAGTGCCACTAACATCGGTTTGGCAAGATTGGGGGTTTTGTTCTGAATTGTTCATTTGTTCTATTTATTAAGTTTTGTACTAAAATTGAGCGATTGTGCTTTTAATCCCCTAACCTCGCTATTAAGGTATTCACGCCACATAGGTACACGCTCCTGAAGCTTTGCGATTGCGTCTGTATCAAACTCTACAACTTTCTCATGTATGCGCTCTTGCACCGGGATGTCGTATGTCCACTCCGTTGTTTCCAAGTCTGCGTCTGGATAGTCATCTAAGAACCTGCCCATGTCATAGATCATATTCTTTTCAATGCGCTGTGCTTTCTTGACAAAGGTAGGGTCTGACTGTGCGTCAATCAAATTCATGCGGCGTGCAAGTCTGTACTTCTCATCATTAATCATTTGCAGTGGTGCGTTCACTAACACGTAACAGAATGTGGCACGCGGTGCGCCTGTCAACCAGCAGTAGGCTTGGCCTTGCCAATAGTAATCTTTGCTAATGTCATTCTTCATAGCATCAAAGAAAGTGTGAATGTCCCATGATGATTTGATGTCGGGCACGTTTACCACTAGGTCTGTCTCATCATCTTTGATTAGAAGGTCAGGTGTGCCTTTGATAAAGTCATTTGCAAACATCTGTTCGTTTTTGAATACAATCTCGCCACGGTGTCTGCGCCACATGTCTATCGCATCATTCTCAACAGCTAGACCTTTCTCGATAAACTTGTTTGACATCTCTTTGTAGCGGCTGTATTTGTTTGCTACGTAAATCTCAAGCAGTGCGCTCTTGGTTGTTTCGCTTAGACCTGTCTTAGTCCTTGCATCGGTCATCAACTTACCTAGTTGTGACGCTCTAAATAGTGTTTGTTCCATTGTGTTTTTAAATTGATAGTCAAATGTAGCAGCTATCAAGTAATCCTTGACAACTGCCACAAATTTTAACATTTAGATGGATGCAATGAATTGCCCCCTGTCTTGATTCATCAGAATCATCTGACGCTTTGCCTCAAGTTCATCACCGACCTCCGATAGCACATCACCACTGCATGACTTGCTAATCTTGCTTAGCTGTGCGAGTTCAGTCGCTTGCTGGATAAGCTCGCGCACATACTTCACGTCTTGGTCATGGCCTTGTCCTAGACTGCCCTTCAACTTGAATGGTTTATATGCGTCCTTGTTCTTACGGTTAAGGTCACGGCCAAACACTTTGCCCAAACTTTGCGCAGCGTTCTTGAGACACTCAGTCTTGAGTTTACCAAATGCCAAGTCCATTGCGTTGGCTTTCTTGTTTGATGGATTAAGTGCCCACTCATTGCGAGCCTGTGGATCATTGCGCAAATCATCGGGCACTTTATCTACCATGATGACCACAGACGCAGCACCAGTTCTCCTTAATTCATATCCAGAAATTGGGTGAATAACCACGAGTTCTAGGGATGCCTGTACTTCATTCGCAATCGTAGACCACTTAAAATTTTCAGTACGCCAATGACCAAAGTAGATTTCATCTAGCGTCATTTCGATGTGGCTAATGACCAGCGTAGACGCTTTTTTGTCTGGGGTTAATTCTACACCTGCCGCATCGGGCTCGGCGTTTAGAAGCTGTTGGAACTTTTGCAACGCTTCCAAGTTGTCTTTGTGGAAACTCATAGATTAAATTGATTTTGATTTTACGAAGATAATGATTAGTAGCGCATCAGGCAATCGTTTAACTCTTGGCAATAGTTAAGAATTGCAAAAACGATTAGTGCTCCGATAACGTAGCGAAGGATAGTAGAAGTGTTTTTCATATTGCTTTTGATTTTAAATTGATAGGGCAAAGCTAGTGTAAGTTCTTACTCACACACTGTTAAAAATTGTTAAAATTGATATGGACAATTTATCCCTATAAGGGTATAGATGTGGGTGTTTTGTCACTTTTAATACCCATTAGGGTACATCATGCCCACGAATAGCTGCCGTAGTTTGGGAATAGTTCAAAGTACATGCGCATCATGATTGCATCTGCGTAGTCAGGACTCTTGCCGTGCATGCGGGCTATCTCGTCTTTACTGATTACGGCTAACTTGCCGTCGGCTTCGGGAGTGCGGCGGCGTATCATGTCTAGTTCTTGAACTATCACATCCCGGTAGCGATCAACTTTGAACACTACTTTGTTTTGCTCGATAAGTTCTGCTAACTTAAAATAGCATTCCGCTTTCTGATTCACGTATCGGTCTGGTTGTTTAGCCCTGCCGCCGTTTAAGAAACCTCTACACTTTAAAGTATCAACTACACCACCACCTACACCATCTTCATCGCATATCACGTTCGCTAATCGGATGCTATGCTTTGTCACAAGTTCTCGAATATTTGTGACAACAGTTGTGATTGGTTGTTTACGCAGCTCGTGAATCTCGATAAGGTGCAAGCCATGCCACACGCAAATTACTGTGCGGTCTTTTCCAAGACGTGCGATGTCGGCACTGATATACTTTTCACCTTTGCTTTCCTCATCTCGGAAGCAGCGTACCAGGTCATCGTATTGATAAAGGTTGTCTATGGATTCATCATACTCCCAATCTCCATCCAGTAGCCTTCGCCTGTCCACTTCAGGCAGCATGCGCAGCGTTTCAATGTACGATTCGGGTAGATGGGGATTGTCATTTGGCAATGATTGTATGAACGCAAGATGCGGCGGTAAGTTTTGCGCCTTGTATGGGGCATAGAACTCGTTATACAACCATCCTTTTGAAGGATTGCATGTGAGCAGCATCTTTGGTTTGAGGTCATATTGATTCAATTTAAAACGCATGCGGCTTTGCAGAATATCAATGGCACGCTTGCTAACCTGTGCGCACTCGTCTACGTAACAGTCTGTCAACTCAAGCCCGCCTAATGCATGGTACTCGGGATCTGATGGATAAGCAAATAAGTCTTTTAGAATAATCTCACTACCATTCGCAAACGTGATGACGTGCGTCTGATTGTTGATTGTGTAGTGTTCATTTGGTGCAAGCCCAAACATCTGTGCTACCTCAAAGAATGTCTTGAGCGTGGTTTTTTTTAGCGTGTCAAGTTTGCTGCGACCGATTAGCCCTCGCGTGCCGGGATACTTAAACCTGCGGCTTATCTGCCATGCACAACCGATAAAAGATTTTGAGCCGCCCGCTGCACCACCGAATAGCACCACACGCGCTGGGTGTGAATTACCCAACACGCGTAGTGCTTCATTCTGTTTCGGTAGATACTCAATCATAATCTTTTGTAGTCAGGACTCAGTCTTTGTAAGCTCGCTCTTATGAGGCGGGTCAAGAAGTTCTCTCCAATATTGCTGCATTTCGTATGGATTTTTGACATACTCGTTGATTTTGGCCATCGCCTCTTCAGCGCTTTCAAATGGGATTGACTTGCATCCCACTCTGACTACACATCCGCGTGAACAAAATTCAATTTCAATTTTGTACTCTTGCAGGAAATAGTGGTTGCCTGGACGTTCTACTGGTGTTAATTCTGCTTGATTCATATTTATTTAATTACTATTTAATAATTTTCTTTAGAAAGGCAAATCGCCAGTGCCCTGTGCATCGTCTACTTCTTCACGCTTCACGAGTGGCTCACTCATCTTACCTGAAAAGAACTTACCGCTCTTGCCTTCCTTCACCCACGCGGCTAGGCGCATCTTCTTTCCATTCACCATGATTTCACCCGTGTATTCAGGTGCGTTGTTAGTTGTCTTGTTGTTCTTGAATAGGGTGAACTGTCCCTCTTGCATTTGATAGTTACTCATTGAATTGTGTATTTAATTGTTTATAATTCCTATATCATCTAACATCAGGCTTATCGTGGTCTTGCCGGTAATATCGCAGGTCTCTACAACTTCGAAAAATTCGTGGTCGATGCTGTGACCATTGATAAAACCAATGTACACTTCTACATCATCAGGATACTGCGCAAGCTTATCCCACAATTCACCAATAGTCATAGCTTGTAGATGTCATTCTCAGTTAGCAGGTAAAGTTCCTCAAGTAGCAGCCACATGATTTTGTTATCCGTCATGCTTGGCCGCATACTTCGTTTAGCCGCTAAGATAAATAATTTACGCAGTAGTACGTTCTCTTTTGCAATGTCGTATTCTTTCATGCTTTCATATTTTGAATTCGTTGCTCATACAATGCATCTAACTCATCATCAGTAGTTGGTACAATTAATTGCAAACCAAATTCTGCAACAGCCAATCTTATTCCTTCGCATGCCTCATAATCTTCCTGTTGAATTAGGCCATACAGAATTTCATTGTATTCATATATGTCAGCTCCATTAGCAATTTCGCCTTTAGTAATGTCATATATTTCTTTAACTCTTTCGACCATCTCAGTATTCGTTTTGTTGTTCAATCAATTCGCGGTAACGCTCCATGCGGAACTCTGTGAACTGGTAAGGCTTGTTCTTGTACACTCTGAATCGCATGTCGTTGTCCCATTGTGGCAACGCATCATACTCACGCATCAATGCTATCTCAAGTTGTGAAGGCTGTTCACGTGTTGGCTCTTGTGCCGGTGTCTGTAACATTTTAGCATCCATTTTTGTTACGACATCTTGCATGGCTTCGGTCATCTTTGGGTGGTTGAACAGTTCGTATATGTTGTTGTTGCTTTGCTTATCGATGTTTATACGCTCACTAATGGCTTGTCTCTTTGACATAAACTTTTTGATCCACTCAAAGAACACCTGCCCATCAATGCGATTGTACAAAGGGCCGAACTCACCCTTCATTGCCATACGAAAACAAACTTGCAGCTCATCCACTCGCAGGTAGTAATAATCCTCAAGGATTAATTCTGCTGTAAGTGCAAGTTGTTGTGCATTCATTGGTTGTTGAAGGTTAAAGTATTGCTGACATGCGTCCATCATTGCCACCATGATGTTGACAGTGGCTTGCTGGCTTTTGTCTTTACGAATTTCCGCTAACGTCGGTGATGTCTTCGTAGCCAAAATCTCGTGCAATTTCACTTCTGTACTGTTTGCGGAACTGCTCAAGTTCACTAGCGCGTTTTTCTCGTTCATTTTGAATTACGTTTTTTGGTTTTTGATTTTTTACTTTATCCCATTCTTTGCGCATCCAGTTGCGCACTGTGCTTTGCCAATCCTTCATCGGAACTTTACCAACTATCCATCCGTTGGCCTGATAGTGATCCATAAAGGTGCGAGCGAAATTAACTAACTGGACTTCATTCAGGAAGTTTTGACCTTTTGTATTCAACTCACCCATAAAATTATAAATATCATTTTCTGATGGTGGTGTAAACACCACTCTATTGTTTCTTGGTTTCTTTGTTTCTTGGTTTCTTTGTTTATCTATAGGGGCAGTGGTGGTGTCAATGCTGATATCAATGCCGTTGCTATGCTGTATCAATGCCGTATCCAATGCCGTGTGCAGTGCTGTGGCTTTTTTGCTACGGCATATTGCTATTAAAGTACTGCTATATTGGTTCTTAGATTCTTTGATTATTTCAATGAATCCCCACTTGCATAAATCATCAAGTGCTGCAAGATAGGTTCTCTTGTTTCCAATGTGCAGACCTTCCATAGTGGCATAGGTAGGCAATCCAAACTGCTCTTTCCATCCTAAACGATTATTTAGTTCAATGATCCACATGAACAAAGCAGTGTGCTGGCACTTTACCTCTGAATGCTCAAAGGCAAAATCAAACCACTTCCGAGAAAGGTCGTAACCGTTATTCGTTTTCATTTGTTTCAGTTGCTTGCATAAACACAGAATTAATCAAATAATCACGCAGTGCTATTTGTTGCTGTAAGTCTAGTGTAATTGTTGCTGATTTTACTTTGCCTTCTTCATATCGCAAGACCTGCAATACAACACCATTATTGTCTTTTACTACAACGCATCCACGGTTGTGTTGACCATTGAGAAATGATATTCCAATATGATTTTGATTCATAAAACTAAATACCCACCACTACACACAAAGGCTCGTCCGCGCACGAAAGTGCTATGGCAATGTGGTAGTGATGGGATTTAAAAATGTTTTCATTCGAACGAGCGTTGCAAATATAGTTAAACTATATCTACTTCCAAATTAAAGTAAAGAATGCTGCTATTACCATTCCGGCAAGAAAGGCTATTGCCACATCGAGTATGGGATACTCTGATATTTTTTCATTGAGTTCAATGATAGATTGCGGCACTGGGGCTTGAACTCTTTTGATTGGTTTGATTGTGAGCTGGCTTGGTGGTAGTTGCTTCGCCATAACCTTTTCAACTCGTGATGAATAACGGCATTGCTTGGTGATTAAATTAATCGTGGCTAGTGTAGGTTGTTCTCCAACCCATACATGTTCTTTGCCTTGTTTTTTTATGATTTGCATGCTACGCATCACGGTAAATACTCGTGTAGATACCTTATGCTTTTGGCGCATATCATCAATCCTGAAAGATGGTTTGCTGGCAATATCTATAATCAGTTCGCCATACTTGCTTTTTGTGTTCTTGCTCATGCCTCTAAATATGTTTTAATTGTTTTTGTAAATTCCTCAAATGACCTGCACACCTTAACGCAGTACCCTGCATTGATTAGCTGTGCGTGAACGATTTTTTGCGTTTCTGAAAGTTTACCCTTTTCGGTTTTCATCTCGATGAACAGTGCATGGTATGGGCCGTTGCTCATGCATATCATAAGGTCAGGCATTCCCGGCATCGCACCTTCTGCTTTTAAAAGATTCCACCTGCGTGCTCTTTGCACTGGAGTGCCACCGATGTACACACCGTTAGGGAAGGAAGCAATGAGTGTGCGAGGGAAAGAGTATCTAAACCACTCGACACACCGTTGCTGCATTTTACTTTCGTCATGCTTCATGTAGTAACTGTTTAGTTGCGCACCAAAATAAGCCAACATAATCACCATTGGTAGGTACTTCGACCACGGTTAAGTCATTCTTCAACTCCATCCACTCCCAATGGCCCAAAGCCTCAACGCTTACATCATGTCCAGTAGGCCACGGTGAATACTCAACTAGGTTAATAGGCACAGGTGCATCGAACTTCACAATAAAATTGAAACCGTGATCTATTGTCACTAAATAAAACATGCGCTGTGCATTAAAGACTTTGCGATAGGTTACATTTTTGAACCTGTCCACATCTTTGATTTGATACTCCATTAGCAGTTCTCTTTCGAGTTCTTCCTGATGTTCAAGGTAGTTAAGGTTCTGCATAATGTGCCGCCACTTTTTAGTTGACTCTTGCGGATTAAATGCAAGTCGTGACCACTCTGATAAAACCTTGCTGCTTACCCCTAGTTCCTTTGTCATTTTGTGGTGTGGAATATTACCGTAGTTCTTTTTAATGTAGTACACTTGCTGTGGTGTGGGTTGGTTACTCATCTCCTTCGTGTTTAATTGTGATTTGTTTTACTAATTCATGCACCGGGACTTTGAACGCTTTGGCTAGCTTTTGCAGCTGCTCCAACTTGATGCTGTTGTTATCACGGCACCAGTTGTAGATTGTCTTTCTTTCCACGGGCACGCCGTGTTTTTGCATCGCCCGAAGGAGGGCAGACTTGCTGCCCATCCGACGGTTGATGTATAGTGTTAATCTATCCTTACTCATATTGTAGGTCTTGCGTCTGGGAAGATTTTGTAGAACAGTTCGCGGTGGTGCATTGCGAAGTGATGACTGAACACTGCTTCATCGATTATTTTGAAGCCTTCACGCTCGGCACGATTAGCTATGCAAGATTCAAGCATATACTTTTCGAGTTGACGTGACTCCATCATAAACAGTGAGCCGTCTTTGCGTACCTGCATTTCAACGTGTTCAAGGTTTTCGTTGATGCTGCCGTAGCAAGTGTGAAAGCCGTTGCTGTTCTGAAAATAGAATGGCAGTGCTACCTCGATTTCACTAACTACCATTGGTTCTTTGATTTGGATTTTCATTTTATCTATTGTGTTTATTGATTAATGATTATTTGCTGCGTATTCAAAACAAGCGTTCTCGAGTTCTGTATCAACCTTTGCAGGTGCATGCTCAAGTATTAAGTGTGTTACATCCCATTCACCGCACATAATGCGAATGATTTTTACGCCGTCAACACGTGTCTCGTAGTGGTTTTCATCTAACCAATTCTGGTCGATGCTGTAATCAAACAATACATCCACTGTCATATCAATGCAGCTGAATGTGTACTCAAAATTTGTTGCCATTGTGTTTAAAATTTTAAATTGATTATCTTTGACAGGGACAAATATACTGCGATGGGTAACAAATTACCTAATATTTTAACATTTATTTTTATTGGATTGTGTAAGTCGTGAAATATCAAGGCATTACAATTCATGGTTGGCGAAGGCTAACGGCTTGACGCACGATAAAAGTAGGGCAGGTGATTTAGTCCATGAGGTAATTACCCGGCTACTCGATAGGCCGCGTGAAGATGTGGAAGATATAGTGTGCAGGGGTAAGGTTCGGCAGTATGTTGATCGCGCACTGTGGCTATCATGGCATAGTAATAGAAGCGACTACGCCACACGCTACCGTAAATACTACGAACTCATAGCAGATAAGGCCGTAGATGATGCGCAGCAGGATGAAACATGGCTAGGACATTTCATAGATGGTGAGTATTTATATAGCGCAATCGGTAGGCTCAATGAACATGATGCCATTCTACTGCGTCTATACTCAAAACCTGACTTTGACTACAAACAACTAAGCAATGATACAGGCATACCCAATGCGTACTTGCGTCTATCAATACACAGAGCATTAAAAAGAATCAGAAACTATGTACAACTTCAACGTGCCTCCAGTAATTCAACGCGAACGGCTGGAGATTTGTAAAAAGTGCAAATGGTATAATCACAAATGGGGCACTTGCGGCACGCCATTAATCGGCGGCACAGTAGATCCCGAGGAAAACTATGTGACGTACTACAAAGAACCTGTGAAGCTATGCGGCTGCTTTATGTCGCATAAGGTAAAATACCGTTTTACATCCTGCCCCGCGCATAAGTGGTCAGCATTGAACTGGAGTGAGAAAGATATACTTGCTTTAAGTGATTTCATTGAACGCATAGACGGTGCGCCAAAGATTACGCAGGAGGATAACGAGGTTCTTTTTCGTTTTTTCAGTCAGATGACAGGCAAGCGTGAACAACCTACCACATGTGCATCATGCATTCGTGAACTTATCACTGAGTTCAGACGGCAACTAGGGAAGTTGAATGAACAGCATTCACCACGGTAATTTGTAAACATCAAAATAACAAGTATAATGGGACTACAAAAGGGAATGACCAATAACCCAAACGGTCGGCCACTCGGTAGCTTAAATAAAAAGACACTTGAGTGGGAAGAGTTCGGAAGCAAATTTGTTGCAGATGCTTTGCCTAAGGTGGCAGAGTTCATTAACGAGTGCATGGATAGCCGTGATGAAGATTTACGCTTTAAGGCTTCGGCACTTGCGCTGGATGTACTCGAATACTTCAAACCAAAACAGGCACGCATTACACATAGTGGTGATGAAAAAGCCCCGGTTATTATTCAAGTGCATTCAGACTTGTAACAAAATCACATTAAAAACTACAATACAAAGCAAGATGAAAGTTAGAGTGAACATAGCGGCAAATGCAAAGGCCGTTACCATTGGTCAATACATTGACTACTGCAATGCGGTCGATGCGTCGGAGCGTGTGCGAGTGATCACGGGAAAGAACATGGATAGCATCAAGCTATTACAGGCAAACGTGATAGATGAAATCATCATGAAGTTTGACGCTGCCATTCAACTATGCACGGATGGATTTGAGCGCAAGGTTCGTGTAGGTGCTATTGAACTTGGATTTATTCCCGACCTTACACAGATGACGTTTGGAGAATATGTTGACCTAGATAGTACATGTACAAACTTGTACAAGGACGGTAAGTTAAACGCAGATGCCGCGCTTAAAATGATGGCTATCCTATACCGCCCTGTAATGGCAAAGTGGGCAGGACGCTATGACATTGAGAAATATGATAGTTTGAAAGTACCTCGGTACATTGATGATGTAAAGAAGCTCACGCTTGACCATGTGCTAAACGTGCTGGTTTTTTTTTCAAGTTTAGAACAGGAACTATACGGCAGTTCCCTAGACTATTTGGCAAAAGAGATAACGGAGATAGTGACGGAGGCAGCGAAGATGAATACACTCCAGAGGGCTTAGATGTCTACGGATGGTTTCACATCATTGAGGTGTTGGCCGACCGTGATATAACAAAGTTCGATGCAGTCACAGACCGCAGGGCATACGAAGTGTTTACGCACTTGACATACTTAGCCGACTATGTGCAAGTGCAGAAGATAGAAAGTAAAAAACGAAATAGGTAATGAATAGTTACAATTACAGTTACAACGTTTTGATTAATCGCCTGGAGGCATTTGCCGCAGGTCACTTGCTTATCAAACGATTCACACATGGTCAGATTGACCTTGCCGATATGGATCAAGATGAGCAATACCCATTCATGCACGTTGTACCTAACAACATCAAACCTGTTGACGGTGGTATGCAGTTTGATTTCCAAATCATCTTTGCAGACATCCCGCGTGACAAAGAAGTAAAGGCAGAATACCAGCGCGAAGTCATTAGCGACTGTGTACGCCTTGCACAGGATTTGATTTCAGAAGTCAAGAACGGTCTAGTGCTATTTGGTTTTGATGTGCAGCTGGTAACGCCGCCTGTCATCGAGCCTTTCATGGAAGAGTATAAGAACACGCTCACGGGTGTGACATTCTCACTACAACTTGAAGTACCGTGGGATTGGTCAGCATGTGACATTCCCGCTGTGTGGGCAGTTGGTGGTTCATCATCAGGTGGCAGCGGTTCGCCTATCGGCATAGTGTTACGCACCAACGGCGTAGACAATGCAGTGCAAAATATTCTTGACTTAGTAGCCGGGACAAACATTACAATCACAGACAACGGTGATGGCTCGGTTACGTTTGATGCAAGTGGTGGTGGAGGTGGTGGTGCTGTTTATGTATCGACTGAGTATAACACTAACCACACAACTGCGCAAGGCAATCCTTATTTAGTAGGTGATCGCGTGTGGTACAATGGCAGCGTGTATGCGTGTATAGCTAACAACGATGCAATCAATCCTACCAACCCAACTTACTGGACATTGCAAGCTGTGGGCTATCGCTTGCGTCAATCTCCCGTAGACTGGAATGCAACAAGTGGAGACTATCAAATATTAAACAAGCCCACTATACCAAGTCCGCAAGGATTGCAGGATGTTATAACAACCGACCCTGTATTAACGCAGGACAATACTATTGATTGCGACACTTACGAGTTAACTATTAATGATACTTCAAACTTTCGTGTAAACTCAACATCTAAGGCAAGTATCAAAGTCAACGCGGACGTTTCAGTAGGTCTTGATAGTTCATCGGTTACGCTGCAAAAGGTTACGGGCACGACTCAAACACAAGTTGTAGTTGATCCAACAAAAGCGGCAATAGCTGCAACCGATTCAAGCGCATCTAATACTACATCGCTTACCATGCTGCCAAACTCAGCACGGCTTATAACGCCTGCCGTAAACGATGGCACGGCAACAGTTGGGCAGGTTCTCGGATTGAGTAACGCGAGCACAGGTGAAGTTGAATTCATCACCGTTGCAGGTGGTGGTGGTACAGTTACCAGCGTTGGCCTTACTATGCCTGCACCAAGTAACGCCGCATTCAGTGTTGGGGGTTCACCTGTTACCACATCCGGGACATTAGCAGTTACAGCCAACGGCACAGTTGATCAGTATATAGATGGGACAGGCGCACTGCGCACACTTCCATCCACAGGCGGTGGAGGTGGTCAAATCTTTTACTTTAACGGTAACGTATCACAAGGCACAATAGGTGGCAATCCATACTATCAACTAGGAACGGCCGCTAACACTGGTCCCGCTGCGAACTTTACTGCATCAGTTACAGGTGCACTTGCAAGGTTTATCACCGATGTAGGTTCGCCCAATCATCTATTGATACCTGCGGGTGTATGGACAATTGATGTTTACTTGAGTGAGACGGGCGGCGGTGCAAACAATGCTGAAATAGTTGCAAAACTGTACAAGTACAACGGCGCAACATTTACCTTAATTGCCACTTCACCACTTGAGCAGATTACAAATGGTAACGTACCAGATTTATATAGCTTTAATATATCCGTACCTACTACGGTAACAGCTGCGACTGACCGCATACACATTGAGTTTGACATTCAAAATACAAATGGTAAGACCGTCACGCTTTACACAGAAGATGGCCGCATTGGTGAAGTGCATACCACGTATGCAATCGGTGTAAGTTCATTGAATGGCTTAACTGAAAGCACACAAAACTTTGCAGTTGGAACAGCCGGGACTGACTTTGCAATAAGTAGCGCAGGCAGCACACACACATTTAACCTGCCCACTGCGAGTGCGGCAAATCGTGGTGCATTAAGTAGCGCAGACTGGTCAACATTTAACGGCAAGCAAAACAGCATCGGACTTACTACGGTAGGTACTAACCTTGCCACGCTGCCCAATCCAAGTGCGATTCGTTATTTACGCATTAACGCAGACAATTCAGTAAGTGCTATTTCATTGGCAACATTAAAAAGTGAAATAGGTTCAGCTCCTAACTTTACTTTTAAATCAACGAATGATGCTACAACAGCTACAGCTTACTCTGATGTACCAGAAATGAATTTTTCTGTTACTGCAGGGGTTAGCTACAATTTTAAGTTTATCTGTATTTTTAGTGCCAACGTTTCAACAACTGGTTCAAGATGGTCTATTAATGGCCCTGTTTCACCAACCCGTTTGATTTACCGAGTTATGTTTCCAGCTTCTACAGCAGGTGCTTTATCTACTGCTGCCTTTACTACTTATGATGCAGGTGTAGCTACTTTAAATAGTGGTTCAACATCAAACAACTGTGCAATAGTAGAAGGCGTAATTACACCTAGCGCAAATGGTACGGTGTCACTTCGATTTGCAACTGAGACAGCTGGAGCAGCAATTACAGCACAAATAAATACTTACCTTGAACTAATACAAATATGAAAAATATACAACCGCTTGAAATTTGGAGCAATGGCGAAACTAAGGTTGCTACATGCCTACAGCTATACATCAGCTATGATGACCTTGCAACCCGTGCTGCATTTCAGTATTCGCTATGCGATGCTAATTTGGTAAACATATACGAGGGCCAAATCATTATCGATGGCCAAAGTTATTTGGACTGGGGCAGCAGTGGTGATTCAAATGAAGAAGCGTATGCACTTGCTGCAACACAACTCAACATCACCCTTGCATAGTGGCACATGCGTTTGAGGATATACTGAACGAATACGCATTAGCAGTAGTCGAGCGTGCGCAATCTAACCTGCGCATTAAAAGACGCGTGCGTGGTAAGGTGGTGAATCGTGTTGCATCTGGTAATTTGCTCAACTCACTTACTTACAAGCTACGCATACGCTATAACAAACCAACTATTGACTTTACTGTCAAAGATGCGGCGGGTAAATATGCGGATGTGATTGAGTATGGTAGAAAGCCTGGTGCAAAGATGCCGCCTGTAAGTGCTATTGAAAAATGGATTAAGATAAAACCATTAAAGCTGCGCAATAGGCAAGGTGAATTCATCAAGTCAACTGAGAGCGCAATCAAGTCGGCAGCGTTTGCCATTGCAAAAAGCATCGGCGAAAATGGTATAGAAGGCATCAACTACTATCAAGATGCAATCAATGATACATGGGAGGATTACAGCGAGCAATTAATTCAGGCATATGCCAAAGGTGTTGAACAAAGATTCTTACTTAACTTAAGATAATGGCAATAACTATCGAAGACCAGCCGTATAGCTGGAGCGCACGCGGGCAGAAGCTCATGATTGTTGCATCAAGCACAGAGACTGCGCAAGACGGTTTTCAGTACGGTGTGACCGTGACCAACAACACAACTACACAGGTGTTCAATTTTTATATTGCACCTGCAATAGACGGTCGATTATACTTCGATTTGCAATCGCTTATTCAGCTACGCAATCGCGAAGCGCAAGGTGATCAACTGCACAACTTAAACACGGGCACACTTGATGACACATCAACTTGGAATAGTATAGATTTTAGCGTTGCTGAGTGGTGGATAGTGGCGGGCGTGCTAACTGAAAACGGCGAAAGTGGTGTATCAGGAACTGAGATACTTGTAGACAATCAGTACTACCAACCAACGGACGGTTACAAACCGAATCCCGAAACAGGTTTGCAAGCTGTCAAGTTTTCCATGAGCAGCACCTCATCACTTGCAATGAGTGATAGGCAGGTCACAACAAAGTACCCGCCCATCTTTGGCACATGGGGAATTGCAGCGGGTAAGATTGCCATTGCAGTACGTGATGAAGATTACGGATTGCTTTATGTGCCGGGAACTGCAAACTACTTGAGCAATAACGCAGCGAACTCATGCAATATCACGCTAGTTGGTAGCACAGGATTACCGATATCCGCAAGCATTACCATGAATGATTACGAGGTGGAAGGTCTACCCATCTTTCCTGCTAACTTGAATGCGCGTGCTGCATTTGCTGCCAAGCCTTCAACCTTTCCCAACTGGAGATACTACCGCGTGCAAATATTAAGTCCAGCAACTGCAACGGTAAGTGTTGACTACATCTTTTGGAATGAGTGTGTATATGGTACGCAGTGTGAATGCAACTGGCCTAACGTGCGCCTTGCATGGGTAGGTGCGCGTGGTGGTTATGAATACTTTAACTTCAAAAAGAAATCAGAATACACCACTGAGGTTGACCGCAAAACTTACAAGCGTCCGCTGTTCAATAGTTCGCCGACAATCTTCTACGCAAATGACCGTGGCCTGAATCAGCGCACTAACTTAGCGCAGCGCATATTGACCGTGACAACCGACTATATAACACAACAAGAATTCATTTACTTGCGTGGCTTGATTGTAAGCAATCAGGTGCATCTTGTGAATGATGACGGAAGTTATATCGCAGTCAACATTGATGACACATCCTACGTTGAAAAGCGCACATATGATGGCAAGCTATACAACTTGACATTGAAAGTAAGAATGGCAAACGAATACTGGACATAACATGAACGGAGAGGTAAGTTTAATTGTGCGAGTTGAAGGTGCAGGTGGCCCGGGAAATACAGTCATCGACACAACAGGTGGATATACTGAGTTTGGCACGCTGACTATTTTCATGCTAGGTGATATGACCGTGTACATCGGTCACTATGTGCAAATCACTTCAACGTTGACTGGTGTGATTGGAACATTTGAACTTGCAACAGCTACGTATGATGGCACAACATGGAGCACTGTGACATTTGTAGGCTGGACTCCTATCGAGGTTGAATCACTAACGTATCAGATTTACAGCCTTGCGGCCGCATCACAAGAGTACTACCTTGATTTATTTGAGAACGAAAGCATCAGTCAGAACTGGCAGTACACTGACCTTAACAATTTCCAAGCGTTAGGTGCATTCAGCCGTGAGTTTCGTGTGCCTGTTACAGACCGTAATCAACTCGCGCTTGGTGCACTATTCGATGTCAACTATTCAGGCGGTGTAAACAACTACTTCCACTACAAACTACCTGCTGAAATTCGCGTTGATACGCTGCCCATCGCAAAAGGTTACGTGCGTGTGCGGAAGATATACCAGCAGCAGGGCAAACTCAACGAAATTGAACTTGCGTTTTACGCTGAGACACCTGACCTATACAAGTCCATTGGTGAAAAGAAACTTGCTGCGTTAACCGACTTGCCAAATCTTAACGAGGTTGTGAAGTATGATAACGTGACGTTCAACACGAGCAGTCGTTTTTGGTTTTTGATGGATCGCGGGCAGCGATGGAGTGAAGAAGGACAGCAAAGCACACGCCGCATATTTGATAGCACTACGCCGCTATATGCTACTGACCTTACACCCGCTGTAAGATGGGATTACTTGCTTCAACAAATCTTTGATGATGCAGGTTTTGAACTTGAGGCGGGTTCATTAATGTCAATCCTTAGCGGCTACTACATGCCGTGGATAAACAAAAGCTATTTAGATACCGATGACTTAGGTAGTCAATATGCCTATCGCAGCTATAACTCAGGCAATATCACAATGCCCGCAGTTGGTAATGGTGCTATCAGTGCATACCAATATTATGCGCCTGTATCGGAAGCATTTGATAACAATAACAACTATGACCCTACAACTGGAGTATATACAGCACCGGGGGGCGGATTGTTTACATTTCATATTTCATTATCAGTATCAATTACAGGCACAATATCTACGACTGCATTTAATAACTTTCAAGTATTCATTGTAATCAATGGCGGTACGCCACAATTCCTTGATTCTTGGTTTATTCGTAATTTGCTTTTTATAGATTTTAACTATGGCGTAAACTTACTTGCGGGTGATACAGTAGAATTTGCATTTAGATGGGAATCTGCAACAGGATTTGCAGCAACATGCACAATAAACGCTGGCAGTGGTGACTTGGGTAATTCATTGATTGAACTCATCGGTACACGCTTTAATTATGGATCAACATTCATTTACAATCTGAACGCACCTGACATGCGGCAGATTGATTTCTTGAGTGATGTTATTAAGATGCACAACTGTGCTATTGTGCCTGACCGTATCAATCCAAAGAAGATTAGCATTGTGCCATACAATAGCTACATCGGCAGTGGTGATGATAAAGACTGGAATGCGAAGCTAGACATCAGCAAAGACATCACCATTTATAGCACGGTTGAATTACAAAAGAACAAGACCACATTCACCTATACGGCGGGTGAAGATTACTTGTCTAAGTTCTACAAAGACAACGGGCGAATCTATGGTGATTACAAAGCGGAAGGTTATACTGTTAACCCTGATACTACACCTAGCAGCTTCACCACTGGAGATAACAGCGTGCAACTCATTACGCGCAGTATGCCGTGCGGACTTATTCCCGGAACTGATGTAGCCGTGCCACAATTCCTTAATGATAAAAATGAGTTCATTGTGCCGGGGCCGCGCTGTGGATATAACATCGGCGCTATCTTTATACAGATGTATGATGACAGCGCAGGAGTTGAGGCGGCTGTCGGTTATGCGGTGCCTACCCTATCACATTACAGTGATCCATTCCCTTCACTTGATGACTTTGATTTGAACTGGGCACCTGAAGTACCACCGTCGCAGATTAATGCTAACCCGTACAACAACCTGTTCAACTTGTATTGGCGCAATGCGATGAATGAACTCTACTCGCCCGATGCAAGAATCATGGAGGCGTATTTCGCGCTTGACTTATCCGACATCCTCACATTCAAGTTCAATGACATCATCTTTGTAAACAACGCGCAGTGGCGCATACTTGAGGTAACGGATTACAAGGTGGGCAATTTTGAGTCGACACGTGTGAAGCTCATGAAGTACCTGCGCACGGAGGCTGACTGTTCATCTACTCCCGGCACAATTAGCACAAATGGTATTGTAAACTTTGTAGATGGCAATGGTGACCCCGTAGCATCAACACAAAGTTGTTGTGTGCGTTACGGCTATTCATGGAGTGAGAGTGAGGCTGAGTGCTATGCGTTTAATCAGGGCGGTGATAGACCAACCAACGGCATCATAGGTACAACCACTGCGCCTACACCACGCAATGTTGTTTTACAGCAGAACAACGGTAATTCAGGCAGGACTGTTTCGGGTGCTGGCATCGACATCATCGGTGGTAACAACAACACATTAGCCGTTGGTGACACCCTCAAACTTGATGCAGAAGTAAGGGGCAATAGCATGGTGGGTAAAAACGTCTTAATCAGTTCTAGTGGTTTTCACTTGGGTGGTGGATGGAAGGGAGATGACCGCACGCAACCAGAAGGCTCAACGCAACATGGTGTAATCATGCATGGTGATGAAATCACATTGACATTATCGGGGCAAATAATCACACCACCAATCGAGAATATAGCAAACAACTTTCTTGTGATTCCTGATGAAAGTTATTGGGTGGCACTTATGCACATCACAATTTTTAATCCTGTATCAGGTGAAAACTATACAGGCTTATTTCACGCTACGTTATGGAAAACCACAGGTGTTAGTGTAGCGAGTAGCCCTTTATTGATTAGCGAAGAAAACTTGTTTGGTGGCGGTATAACATTTTCTCCGACCATCGACACATCGTCAGACTCAACACAGCATAGATTTGATATTACCGTAAGTGGTTCGGGCTTTCCACGCACATTTAAAACAACATTAGCACTACAATACACAGCAGTACGATGAGCACACAAATCAAACACAGCATCAACTACATCAAGGCAGGAGTGAATCCACACACCAAACACAACAAGGCGTTAAAGCCGTGGCAGCGTATGCTATGGAAGGTCACGCTGTGGTCTTGGCGTTTATTCATCCTGTCACTAATTGCAATCGCTATATATAACCTATTTTAAACATGGCTGATACTATCGTTAAAAAGTTTGTAATTGACACCACTGAAAGTGAGCAGAACCTGAAGGAACTGAACACGCAAATCAACGCCACATCGACGGCGGTGAATAACACTGCACAGTCCTTTGACAATGTTGCGGCGGCTGAGAATGAAGTTTCTACATCGTCCAAATCACTCAAGGCACAGCTGCGTGAATTACAGGCACAGCTTGCGGCTACTGAACCTGACAGCGAAAAGTACCGTGAACTTGCGGCAGCAGCGGGTGAACTTAAAGACAAAATAAGTGATGCAGCCGAAGCGGTAGGTACACAGGCGGGTGGTGCATTTGAGCGCGTTGGTGGATCACTAGGATTAGTGACCTCACGTATATCTAATCTAGATTTTGAAGGTGCGGCTGAGGGTGCAAAACAGTTAGCGGCAAACATCGGGCAGGTTAAGCCGGGTGATATTGCAAAAGGCATAAGCAGTATAGGTAGCGCATTTGCATCCGTTGGTAAGGCACTATTGACTAACCCAATATTCCTTATCGGTGCAGCCATTGCCGCTGCTATTGTGTATGCGGATGAGTTGTTGAGTTTGATTGACGGTGTAACCGATGCTGAAACTGAACGCTTAAATGCACAAACAGAAAGTGCGGCTAAGTCTAAAGAACAACTAGATGCAATAGGCCAGCAAGAAAACATCTTGCGATTAGCAGGAAAGACTGAAAAGGAAATATTGCAGACCAAGATAGCGCAAGCTCAACAGGCTATACTTGACCAAAAGGCAGTGATTGAGACGCTACGCATACAAAGAGATGCACAGATTCAAGCAGCCGAAAGGAATCGCGATATTCTCAAAGGACTATTAAACTTTGTTAGCTTACCGATTACAGCACTGCTTGCGGGTGTTGATTTATTAACTGAAAAACTTAACTCGCTTGGTTTAATTAGCAATGAAACTTTTGCAAAGTTTGGTAATCTGCGTGACAAGTTCACTACATCGGTAGCGGAATTGGTATTTAATCCAACGGAAGTAGCAAAAGAGGGTGATGATGCTTTAAAGGCTGCTGAAAAAACACTTAAAGACTTAGAGAATGCACAGGCTGGATTTCAGTTGTCGATTAACGAAATAAATAAAAAAGGTGCGGATGAAAGACAAAAGCAAAGAGATGAGGAATTAGCCAATGAGAAAAAGTTATCGGAACAAATACTAGCTACACGTCGCAAGACTGCAGAAGAATCCGCAAAGATTACGGAGCAAATACGCAAGGATGCGGCTAAGCCTGTTGAGTCTACTAAGACTGAACTCACAAACTACGATGCTGAATTAAAGGCGTTGCGTGATTCACAGGAAGCGCAGATTATGTTGATGGAGGAGGGGGTAGATAAAGAGATTGCACTTGCTGACCTGAAAGCTATGAAGCTGCGTGATGGCGCAAAAGGCAATGCTGATCAACTCAAAGCAATTGCGGCACAGAATGCTGCCGATGTAGATGCGATACAACAACGTGCAGCACAAAAGGAGTTAGCAGATGCACAGGCTGTGCAAGATGCAAAACTTGCATTAGCATCACAGTCACTCGGAGCCATTTCCAACCTTGCTACGGCATTCGGTAAAGGTGATGAGGCACGCGCTAAAAAAGCGTTCAAGATTCAGAAGGCGGCAAGCATTGCACAGGCAACCGTTGACACCTACAAAGGCGCACAGGGTATCTTTGCAAACGCTGCAATCAATCCTGCTACCATATTATTCCCGGCACAACCATACATTCAGGCAGCACTTGCTGTGGCTGCTGGTCTTGTCAACGTAAAGAACATTGCATCGCAACAGTTCCAAAGTAGTGGCACGCCACCATCGACAAGCACACCACCACCATCAACGGGCGGCGGCGGCGGCGGTGAATCACAGCCAGCACAGTTCAACCCACTTGCGGCGCAGTTCATCCAAGATAGACCAGAACAATTAACGCCACGCGCATTTGTTCTTGCGGGTGATGTAGCTTCGCAAGTTGAAGTAAGAGAGAAAGTGCAAGACCTTGCACGTTTAGGATAACCTTTAAAACAAAAACAAAATGGAAAAAAGAAAAGTAGTTAAGTGTGTGATAGATGAGGAAGGCCGTTTGGGTATTACAGCGATGGGCTTAGTAGATAGCCCTGCTATTGAAGAGAATTGGATTGCACTATCAAAGATGCAGCTGAGCGCATTGAATGACGAACGCCGTATGCTATACGGTGCTGCCCTCATCCCGGATAAAGAGATATTGCGCTATGATGAAAATGGTGAGCCATACTACGTGTACTTTGAAAAGGCCACCGTGCAAGCCATCGCGCATCAGTTCTTTAAAAAGAATCTGCAACACACAACCAACTTGCAACACGAAATACCTGTGACGGGTGTGACGGTTGTTGAGTCATGGATTAAGGAAGGCAAGCAGGATAAGTCTATGCAACTTGGACTATCTGAACTACCAGACGGCACATGGTTCATCGGTACGCATGTCGATGATGACAGCGTGTGGCAAGATGTAAAAGAGGGTAAGGTAAAAGGGTATAGCATTGAAGGCTTTTTCAACGAAGTTGGTGTAGCGATGAGCGGCGTTAAGAACTACGAGGCTGAATTGCTGCTAGAGATTGACCAACTATTAAGCACTGTAAATCCATCCAAATGAAAATAAACGCGGTAAAGTTCAAGGACAAGAAATCCTTTGACAAAAACAAAACAAAAAGCAATGTGCTCTCGGTCTTTGAACCGTTCGGCATTGTAGTCTTTGAAGATGATAAACACGTTGTGCCCGATGCGGCAAAGGTGTTGCAGGTGAACGAGGTTGATAGATCACTAGATAAAATATCTAGCGGTCTTGCAATCTGCATCACTAGCAATCTGAAATCTGCCGTTGAGTTCTTAGAACTAAAGCAGGTAGAGATTAAGGAAGTGTTTGAGGCAACCAACACACTGTTTGTAGAAGTGCCTGCATTCGCTAGCTTTGATGAGTTCTATGAGTCGCTCATGCGCACTAAGTTATTCATTAGTGTTGAGCCTGATTATATCCAACCATTCGAGGCTAATGCTGAATTGTCAATCCCTGCACAGTGGCATCTTCAAAACTTCCGTGCTACCGAGGCATGGTCACTTATTCCCGCAAATGCATACGGTGAAGTGGCTGTTTTGGACGTAGCGTGTGAAGTTGATCACGAGGATTTGGTAGGCACTATAAGTGACCTGTCATGGAACTGTGCATATGACACAGCAGATGTGCGACCCATTAGCCCATATGAGAATCACGGCACACCATGTAGCGGATTGATTTGCGCTAAGACCAGCAATGACATCGGAGTGAGTTCGATTGGTAACAACAAACTCAAAGTGCAGTTTTTGCACATAGCAATGAACTCAAACAGCGGCGGTGGTTTCTTTACATCGGACACAATCGTAACACGCGCAGTCAACAAGGCAATCGCTAACCCTAACTGCCTTGCAATTTCCATGAGTTGGGGCGGTGGCAACACATATACCATGTTTGCAAACGCACTCACCGCGGCTAAGAACACTGGTCGTGGTGGAAAAGGTATTTGTGTCTTTGCATCTAGTGGCAACAACTACTCATCGACCGTAAACATTAACCCCGCAGGATTGCCGATGGTGCATGCCGTTGGTGCATCTGCTCAAAACAACACACGCGCAGGATTCTCTAACTATGGTACCAAACTTTTTGCTGCTGCTCCGGGTGTGGCTACACCAACAACAGACCGCATGGGCGCAAATGGCTACAAGGCTGATTCAAACTATACGAATTTCAGCGGAACATCTGCTGCTTGTCCTGTTATGGCTGGTTGTGCTGCTGCTATTATACTTGCTAATCCTACACTAACCGAAAAGCAAGTGACCGACATCATCGCTACTACTGCGTTAAAGAGTGGCGGGTATGTTTATGATGCAAATGGTAAGTCATTAGAACTCGGTTACGGTGTTGTTGACTTGTATTCTGCAATCGTGAAGGCTCAAAGCGGCGAGCTACCACCACCACCACCACCATCTGAACTTAGCAACCTATACGGCACAGTAAGTTCACCCGCATCTGCTAACCAGGGGGCGCAGGTAACAGTATCTTACACGGTGCAACTTGACAAAGTGCGTGATGCTGACACAGTCACAAACATTGCGCTGGAGTTCATCCGCCCTGATGGATCTAAGTCAACATTCTACACTGGCAATGTGACCATCTTAAAAGGCCAACTGTTGTTTACAGGTACGCTCCCATACGTAGTGCCTAACAACGTGACGGGAATAGGTAAATTCAACCTATACATTGATGTTGCAGGTTCGGTAAATGAAAGCAATGAAAGCGATAACATGGCAACTACGTCTATTAACGTAATCGCTCCTGTGCCTGTGGGTAATTATGACTTAGAATTGAATTCAACAGGTTACACTTGGCTAGCACCTGACCGTGTGCGCATAGGTACACGCATAACAAATCGTGGTGCTGCAACAGTGACTAGCTACAAATTAAAATGGGAGTTTGACGGACGCACTGGATTTTGGGATAGACCTGTAACATTGAATCCGGGACAAAGTAACGGGTCAGGCAACGTGATGTATCCGACTGTAAACACAAAGTTTCCTGCAACATTCAAAGTTAGCGTGGTAAGTGTGAACGGACAGCCTGACAATAATCCCGCGAATGACGTAGTCACTACGATAGTTCAGGCAATGTGATTATATTAGCCGCTCATCTACGGATGAGTTTTGGTTTAGTGATAAACATCGTTTAGGGTTAAGCAAAAAAAAGGGGGGCAAACGAGCCTCCCTTTTTTCTTTTGTGTTTGTCACTGATTAACCTAGAATTGACAACCTGATGTATTCTGCAACCGTTGTTTTTGATTGCTTCGCTGCCTTTGTGATTGCTTTAAATTCTTTTTCGGTCACTCGCGCACTGATGCGCATGTCTTTTGTCTGTGGTTGTGCTTTCATTATTTTGATTTTATACGGCTAATGTAGCCACAATTCCCCATGCAACAAAACGGCGGTTTTGCTACAATACCAAAATTACCAAAATGTCAGATATCAAAAATCAAATCAAAGCTGTATTTGCAAAATACAACATTGAACCATCTGCACTCGGTATCAAGTTTGAAGATGAATCAGCTGACGCAGCCGAAGCGACTGCAACGGAGGTAAAGTTTGCCGTAGAAGGCACACTTGCTGACGGCACCAAAATCTACTCAACTGCGGATGAGTGGACAGTTGGCGTTGACATCTACACGCAAGATGCCAAAGGCAATCCTGTACCAGTTCCTGCGGGCGAATACATCCTTGAGGATGGCGTAACGAAAGTTTACGTAGCCACGGACGGTATCATTTCTGAAATCGAACGCGAAGAACAGTCAACTGAAATGAGCAGCGAGGATCTCGTTGCCGTAATCGGTCAACTGTCTGAGCGCATCGCAGCACTTGAAGTTGAAAAGACTGAGCTTGCTGCCGCTGTTGAATCTGCTAAGAAAGATACGGACGCTGTTAAGGCTGAGCTTGCCTCAGTTAAAAAAGCCCCTGCCGTTCCTAGCGTTAAGTCTCAAGAATTTAAAAAGAATGCGGCTCCAGTTGTAGCATCGAATGGTAACTCCTTCGCTGACTTCATGGAGAATATCCGTAACAAACAAAGCAAATAATCAAGAATAAAAAAAAGTAAATTAATATGCCAACTACAACTAGTTTAACTACAACCTATGCCGGCGAGCTGGCAGGTGAGATAGTAGCAAAGGCTCTGCTATCTAACGTATCTACTCAGTACGTGACAATGAAGCCTAACGTACCTTACAAATCAGTAGTACGTAAAATTGATGACACTGTAACTTTTGCCGCTGGCACTTGTGACTTTACCCCTACAGGTACTATCACTTTGACTGAGCGCATCTTGACTTTGGAAGAGTTCCAAGTTCAACGTCAAATCTGTAAAAAGGATTTTTTCATTGACTGGACTACTGCTGACGTAATGAGCGGACGTGTAAACACACAAATCCAAGACGCTATCATCGGTCGTTTGGTAGGTGGTATCGCTGCTGCCAACGAAACAATCATGTGGTCAGGTGTTAACGCTACTGCTGGTCAGTACGACGGATTTGAAACATTGATTAAGGCAGGTGGTTCAGGTGCTGTATCTGCGGGTTCAGGTGCACTTAATGACACTAACATCATCGCTACCATTTGGGACGTAATCAACACTGCCCCTGCTGCTGTTAAAGGTGCTGCTGAAAAGCCAGCTATCTACATGGGACAGGCTGCATGGGAATCTTACATGCAAGCGCAAATCGCTGCGGGTAACGGTTGGTACTTGACAGGTGGTCCTGAGGTTAGCCGTCGCTTCGTAGGTATGTACGAAATCTACGTTTGCCCGGGTATGACTGCAAACAACATCATCTTCGCTCAACCTAGCAACTTGATGCTCGGTACTTGGCAGGAGAACCAAATGAACGAAGTGTTCATCTTGGACATGCAGAACTTGGATGGATCGCAGAACGTTCGCTACGGTGCGCGTTTCTACCTCGGTGCGCAGATTGCAGTTGGTGAAGACATCACCTACTGGGGAGCATAATCTTTAATAACAGAGGGGGTGTAACAGCCCCCTTTTAAAACTATATACCATGGCTTGTGAATTAACAACAGGTTTTACACTCGGATGCCTTGAAGGTATCGGAGGTGTCAAAGAAGTATTGATTGCTAACTACGAAGACTTTGAAACAGGTATCGCTTACGGTGGTACTGATGGCGAAGTTGACGCGTTGCCTACTGCAACTATCTACCGTTATGTGCCATTCCGTAACTCAGGTTCTTACGTTGAAACTGTCAACAAGAATCTTGAGACGGGCACATTGTTTTTCTCACAGGAAGTGGGATGGACTTTCGGTAAGTTGAACCAAGACATGCGCAACGAATTCTTGAACGTTGCAAAAGCAAAGATGATTGTATTTGTACGCACTAACGATGACCAAATCTTGTTGGTGGGTGCAGGTGAAGGAGCACAGCTGACTGCTGGTACCGTTCAATCAGGTGCTCAAAAGGCTGACCTTATGGGTTATCAGGTTACATTGGTTGCAGAAGAACTTGCACCAGCGGTACACCTTGAGCCATTCACCACTGTGCCATTCGACAACTTCGCAGGAATTACAGTAAGCCCCGCTTACTAATCGTGCTTGCTGATTGTTTTTGTGTTTTTCATTGATTAAGAAGGGGGTGGTGTAATAGCTGCCCCCTTTCAATATAGACGATATGATATATCTCCCAGTAAATACAGCGAATCAGACTATATATCTATCACTAGATGAGGCTCGGCAGTACTATGCAACAGCCTTTACACATTACTTGATTGTGCTAACGCATGAGGAAAATAGCACGGCAGGAGATTCGCTAGCGCAGGTGGCAACGATTGTGAATGAAAATGTGCGTATTACACAGCTATCAGTTACTACGGTTGGTCTTACATTAGCGGGCAGGTATCGCTACGAAGTGTACGGACAAAACTCAGCTGTAAATATCAACCCAACAAACGCCGCAGTAGTCGGCATTGTTGAACGCGGCTATGTAGTTTTGACTGACAATACCACTTGGTTTGATGTACCACCTAGTATAATACCAAATGATATAATCTATGAACCATAACGAATCAAATATTGTATCACTAAAACTTAGCGAGTACGTTGCTAAGTCAGATGCTGAAAAGATTGACCGCAAAGGTTGGATTAACTACGGAGCAACTAACGACTTTCCGCAGTACTTGCGTGACTTGTCGCATGAATCGCCCGTGCATGGTTCGCTTATCGTGGCAATCGGTGACATGATAGCCGGGAAGGGTATTAAGTCAGAGCAATATCAGGCTGAACTTGACGCACTCAAGATTGATGAATTGACGTATGCGTGTGCGCATGACTTGAAATTATTTGGCGGTTTCTTTATCGAAGTGATTTGGTCAAATGACCGCACTGTAATCAGCAAGTTGAATGCACTGCCATTTGAGGAATGCCGCATTGCTGTGAATCAGGATGACGAGAACGAAATCGGAATCTATCACAGTTACGATTGGTCAAACACTCGCAAGAAAAAGAATACACCTGAGTTCATTCCGAAATATAATTACCTCACACGTAACGAAGAGCCTCGTCAAATATATTGGTGCTTCACCTATACAGGCTCACAAAGCTACCCACGCCCTGACTACTGGAGTGCGATTAACTACATCGAACTCGACAAGCAGATAAGCATCTTCCACATCAACCAAATTAGCAACGGTCTTTTCCCTTCAACCATTATAAACTTCTACAATGGTCAGGCAACACCTGAGCAGAAGCAGCAGATGATGATGGACTGGGAGAACAAGATGAGCGGCGCACGCAATGCGGGCAAGGTGGTAATGTTCTTCAACGAACGTGATCAACCCAAGACTGAGATAACACCATTTCCCGTGAATGATGCTGACAAACAGTATCAACTTATGGATACTACCGCACAGCAGAAGATTATAACAGCACACCGTGTAACAACACCGCTTCTGTTTGGTATTCGCGAAACGTCAGGATTTGGTAGTAACAAAGATGAAATGAATACGGGGCTTGAGATATTCAATAAACAAGTCATTCAGCCCTATCAGGAAAAGATTAACAAGAGCATTGAAGAACTCCTTAGCAATCAGTTGCCGGGAGTATCATTTGAAATTGTACCAAACACACCACTTGTAGCAGAACAGGCATCAGTTGTTACCGATGCGAATGCAACAGGCTCGACAACTGATGTCGCTGCTACGGCGTTGAATGGTGCGCAGATTAGTTCACTCATTGACATCGTTATGCAATCTGCTGCGGGTGCTGTGCCTGTGACAAGTGCTAAGGCTATTGTGGGGGCAGCGTTCCCAACATTACCAGCGGCCACTGTTGATGCAATCTTTGCCGATGTTATAGCGGGTTCTTTACAGCCTAGCGAAGTCGTTGCAAGTACGCAGCTAAAAAAAAAAGTTGATGAAAGCACAGTAGGCGATGCACTTATTGCGCTTGGTGAGGATGAGAACGCAGATTGGATTCTAATTGATTCGTTCAATGCGGATGATGAAATTCAACACGAGTTTGCGGTACGTACAGGAGCTGCCCGCCCTGCTGCTAAAAGCGAGCAGGATGCTGTTATCGATGGCAAGTACTTTATTACTCGTTACGTTTACGCAGGTAGTTTTACTCATGATAATATGCGCCCATTCTGCAAGAAGATGATGGAGGCGGGCAAGCTATACCGCAAGGAAGATATTGTGTCGATGGAAAATGTAGCAGTCAATCCCGGATGGGGGCCTGAAGGTGCTGACACTTATGATATTTGGTTTTACAAAGGCGGCGGCAACTGCAAACACTTTTGGGAGAAGCGTGTGTATGTAGATGCAAAGGGCGCAAAGATTAACCCTAATGACCCTGATGCAAAGAGAATCGCTGTGAGCATGGCTGAACGTATGGGCTATAAGGTGCGCAATAATTCACTCGTTGCAAAGCTGCCTGAGGACATGCCTTACAATGGCTTTTTACCAACTAATCCCGTCTACGGTAATCAATAATAAAAACTATGGCAGAAGTACTTTTAATATCAGAGAACTTCGTTAAGAAGTATACAACGGTTAACGGTAGTGTTGACCCTAATCTAATCTATCCTGCTGTGTATTTGGCGCAGGATAAGTGGCTACTTCCATTTTTGGGAACTGATCTAATGAACAAGATTAAGACCGATGTAGCAGCGGGTACGATTAGTGGCAACTATCAAACATTGCTTGAGGACTACATTCAAAAACCTTTGTTATGGTGGGTGATGCTTGAACTTATGCCACAGTTGATGTACCGCATGGACAATGGCACACTGGTGCAGCGTCAATCTGAGGACACTGTGCCTGTATCGGATGCAGTTATGAAGGACATGCTTGACCGTGCAAGGCAAAATGCAGAGCATTACACCACACTGCTCGTCGATTACTTGTGCGCTAACGCTTCACTGTTTCCTGAATATCAAACAGCGCAATGGCCTGACCGCTCACCGCGAACTGATGTCACCAATACACTCAATTACCAGTTCAGCAGCGGCAACACGGCTACATCGTACAGGCCGACTTACTCACGTAACATCATCAATCGAATACCATGAGTGATAAGAAGAACTTAAAGCAAGAATATACCGAGCGTTTGCGCAAGTATGAGCGTGAACTTTCGCTAAAACTTAGAGCCAATGCACCCAAAGAGCAAGATAAAACTAAACGGTAACGCACGGCCTAAGTCCCTGCGCTATCTGCTGCAACTCTATGACGGGGTGTGGTCGATACCGCTTGCATTTTTGCTTTTCTTTCTTGCCGGCTATGGTAGTTATACCTACTTCGGCGATGCACTTATTAGCACCGAATACATCCAGTATATAGTTCTTGCCGCACTTGTCATGGTTGTGGCAAACTTTGTCGTATTCATGGGGCTGTATTTCAATTTTCGCACACTCCAACGCATGGTCTACTCAGCACAAATCAAACAGCAGGCACTAACTGATTTGAGCACATGGCAAAAGATAGTGTTATACGTGGGCTTATACTTTGCCTACTTTGCTGCCTTCCTGTATATACTTCACTTGCTGATGACGGTTACTGCGTAAGGGTAACTGCTGCAAGCTATGTAGGTGTAAAGGAGAAAGGCGGTAATAATATGGGCTTTAACAGCCCACAATTCACTGCACTTATGATTGAAAGTGGCTGGAAAAAAGGCCACGCATGGTGTGCGTATTTCGTGCATGCTATGTTGAATGAGTGTGGAATACTCAACACAATTACAGGTTGGTCACCCACTGCCTATAACCGCAAAGATGTGATATTCGATGGCGGCAAGTTCTTAAAGTCTTTCAATGATGGAGATGTGTTAGTGATGACGCTGGCATATTCAAGTTTAAAGGGCAGGTATAAGAGCATAGGCCACACAGGCATCGTAGATAAGATAGGCAAGTACTCAGTGCGCACTATTGAAGGCAATACAAACGAACAAGGCATGCGTGATTCGCGCACACGTGACGGCGTATACTACAAGATTCGACCACTATCTAAAAGCATACATATAACTCGATGGAAAAGGCAAGAATAAATCCGATGTTGATCTACGCGCTTGGACTATTAGCAACAGGTGCAGTGATAATTCTACTATTTAAAGGGTGCGGAAGGCCGCAGACTAACCCGGCAGTAGATAGATTGTACAAGATGAATGACAGTTTGTACAAAGTGATTGAGAGTAACACGGCAAAAGCAGACTGTTTGTATTCACGCATTGATAGTTTGACCATGCAGCGCGATACCATTATTCAACGTCAAGAAATAACCAATGAAATATACCGCAATGAGACATATAATATCCTTAGTTCTGATGCTGCTGGTAGTGATAAGCAGTTCCGCGCAACGCTCCAAAAATCAGACAGCCTCCTCAAGTCTGGATTTTACACCAAGACTTACAACCTACGAGCTGCAACTTATGAATCTAAACTACAATAGCATGATGTACTGGTATGACACCAGTATGGAGATTGACTCATTGTATCAATTAGAAAAGTTAAAGACGCATTATTACAGCAAAATAACAGGCATACAGGCAAACAGCTACGAGACACTCAAAACAATTTACGAAAACAAGCAAGCTATTGAAAAGGCAATAGCACAGGAGAAAGAAATGCAGATTAAAGATTTAAAGAAACGCAATCGCAAGCTAATACTTCACAACACCGTGCTAATCATCGGCCTTAGCGCACTAGCAATCTCAACTGTTTACTTCGTCATCTTATGATCAACATCGAACCGAAAGACATTTTCACTATCGTAGCGGGTGCGATATCACTATCTGGACTTTACTACGCACTAAAGCGCAACGTGGACAAACTCAACATTACTGTACGCACTATGGACACACATCACAAAAGAGAAATCAGTGCGATACACCATCGCATCGATGAGATTAAAGATGACACGAAAGAAAGCATCAACAAGTTGGATGGGAAGATTGATGCGATACAGCAGCAGAACTCAACCATAGCAAGTGCGCTTGCTGAGTTGACTGGCTACATCAAAGCAAAGCACTAATCAATCAGATATGGCAAGTAAATACATCCCCGTTTATGAATCAATCTACAACGGTAGCGGCACGCTAGGCGATAGAGTGAGAATGGCAATGGAAGAATACTCCGTGCCACTTGCGTACAAATCATTTCACCGCATGTACCAAGCGTGGCGTAACCATAACTACGGTGCTGAGAAAAATGTTTCGTTTGCTGCTGCTAAGTTGCAAGACCATGTTCCTGATGTCAGGAAAACGATGCAGCCTACTGGCCATCTTGACAAGTTGAAGCATTCACTTAGTGAATTCAATGACATCTTGAGTGAGTTGAAACCTGAAGCGCACAACCCGCTAGACCTGCCCCCATCGCAGGAGTCAAACTATCAGCCATACAAGCTACCGATAAACCACAACAACATCCTTTTAATCGGTGATATACACGTCCCATACCACAACATACCTGCGCTCACTCTTGCGTTGAAATATGGGCTTGAGAATGAGGTAAACACCATACTGCTAAACGGTGACATCATAGACTTCTATGCTATCAGTCGTTTTGAAAAAGACCCGCGCAAAAGAAACTTCGGACATGAGGTATTGATGACACGCCAATTCCTTACAACTTTAAGGCAGTTATTTCCAAATGCAGCGATCTATTACAAGTGCGGGAATCACGATGTGCGCTATGACCACTATATCATGCGCAATGCACCCGACCTTTTAGGCATGAATGAATTTAGTTTTGAGAGTTTGATGAAGCTCGATGAGTTAAACATCACATTCATTCCCGATAAACAAATAATCCGTGCCGGGAATCTTACAATACTTCACGGGCATGAACTCGGACAGTCTGTGTTTAGTCCTGTGAACATCGCTCGTGGTTTATTCCTGCGTGCAAAAGACAATGCGCTGTGCGGTCACCATCACCAGGCATCTGAACACAGTGAGCCAAACATCAATGGCAAGTTGACAACGTGCTGGAGTGTGGCATGCCTGTGCGAGTTGCATCCTGACTACATGCCTATCAATAAACACCACCACGGCTTTGCACATGTGAAGGTGATGGATACAGGAGAGTTTGAGGTGAGCAACTATCGAATAGTGAACGGAAAGATTAGATAACAAAAAGCCCCCACGTTAGGGGGCTAATTGCATCAATCTAATCATATGCAACAAATACACATAAGATTCGTCAAAGGTAAAACAAATGAAGCGCAAACAACATCCAAAGGTTATACATCGCAAACTTGGTCGTGAGAAAGCCGATGGATTGTATTGTGATAACGTGATAGAGATTGACCCTACGTTACCACCGATGCGCTATCTGATTGTTTTAATTCATGAGTACCTGCATCACATCCAACCTGAATGGAGTGAAGAAAAGGTGGATGCTGAAGGCGAGGCACTGGGCAGGTTTCTTTGGAAGCATGGATATCGCAAAGTGTCACAATAATTCATAGAACTGTAACTAAAACTTATCCGCTATCCCGGAATCAAGTAATTGTTCGTGCAACCATTCGCGCACCTTAACAATAATCTCGTACTGCTCTTCGGTTAGGTCTTGGTACTTTTCAAGTGAGCGCAAGTGCTGCCTTACTTCATCAAGAATATCGTAATACTTTTTGCCGTTGATCGCACAATCGAAAGAGTGCTGGTCATCTGTTAGGTTAAAGGTTAGTGTTGCTTTCATCTGATTCTATTTTACTTCTGTTTGGTAATCCTGCTTTGCAATCTGTGTAGCCGTCATTGTAGGCATTGATGATATGATTCATCTCAATAGTTTGCGCGGCGTTAAGTAGTCCTTCCATCTCTGCCCACGTCATGCGTATGGCTTGGCCTTTGAACTTACGTCTCAAGGTTATGTGCAAACGGCGCAGAGCGGTTTCTTTTTTAGCTTCTGTTGTCATTCTGCTTTTGGATTTTGGTTGATACGTCTCGCAGGGCGAGTGCGATTACCCACAGGGGTACTGATACTATTATTGCTGCTATCATTTTGGATAATTGTATATGCACCGTATGTGGTGCGGTTTAGTTTAAAACCTAGTTCGTTAAACATTGCAAGGTAGCGATAAGCTGTGCGCTCTGTTACCTGCAACTCTTTTGAGATTACGTGTACGTGCATCGGGCGTGTCTGCATTTGTATCATCAGGTTCAACACGTTCCTAATTTTTGCAGCATACACTCTTTGCCTTGATGTAGATTTCATCGTTGATTCTTTTAATGATTCTGCCAAGTTTGTAATCACGTGCGGGATTGATTGGTTGTTCAGCTAGGAACCGATGCCGGAGCATGCGTAGTTCGTCACGGCTGAACTGGCTGAGTTCTTTGCGGGTCATGCTTGCTAAGTTTTAGGAGTTCATTCTTCACGTGGTTATAGTATGCCTTCACGGAGTAGTATTCACCAGTACCTTCAAAATCATTCACTATATCCGTTGGTGCATTCATTAGGGCTTCATCTACGGCGTACAGGGCAGCGTTGATTGCTTTGTTGTGCACCTCAATTAGACTGCCTTCCTGCTTGCCATTCTCGATGATGTCAAAATAGTTCGAGTACAGTTGCCATGCCTTTTCTTTTGCTTTCATCTTTGAGTTTATTGATTAGTTCTATTACTTGCTCTTTGTTGTAGTAGTGCTGCATGCTGTTGCGCACATGGTCTTTGAGTTGGTCGGTTGTCATTGCTCACCTCCTTTGTATGTTTCGTTGTAGTAATCAATACCTGAATTGCTCCAAATTTCATTGTTTGGATTAATCCTATAAGCATCTTCAATCTGCTCACGCTCCATTGCTAATGCTTGCTCAATGTATGGGTTGTGCAATTCGGGATGTTGCATTTGTTCAGCCAACCACTCAACCGCTGTTTGTTTACTCATAGCTTTTCTATTTCTTGTTTTACTTCAACGTAGTATTGTATTTCTTCAAAATTTGAACTTATCTTGTAACTTAACGCATTGAGTATCTCATCTACTGCTATCAAAGCACATTCTTTAGTTGATTTATGTTCTTGTTGACCTTCATCGGCATAAGATGGTAGTACAAGATGAATTTTATCACACAACTCTTTTGCTTTTTCTTTTGGCGTCATTGCTCACCTCCTTTGTATGTTTTGTTTCGCTTATTGATTAGTTAGCTGCTATTTTACCGACCACTCCGAAAGTTTGGACTTGACAACCAATTTCAGTTCATCAACTTTTGACAATGGACATCGAAAAGCAACCGTTTTAGTTTGCTCAGAGTATTTAGGTTTAGCACCCGAACCTTGCCGAGTGCCTCCCCTTGTTTCTTTTTTCTTTACCATACATTTAAGCAGTTTTTTTCTAAAGTTCCGTTGATATGAAAAAACATACTATCGTAATGCGATGGGTCAATACTGGCTAAGTAATTTATGGCTGTTAATGGTGTCATATCATCTTCATCCTTAATCACAATAATTTTGTATTCTGGGTGCTGTGCTATGTAGCGAATTAAATCTAATACTTTCATTTTCTTTGTTTTTAGTGATATGCTTAATTGCTTATCGAGTACAAATATACAACCTTTATTTGAATTTGCAAACTATTTCAAAGATATTTTCAAAATACTTTCTAAAGTGCTGATTATCAAATAAAAAACAGCAGCTAACAGCACCTATACGCAATTTTCCCACCGCACAAAGCCGACACGCAACTGCGTATAGCTGCAAAACGTTATCGGCAACTGATTTTCCCACCGCACATCTTCATAAACCATCGGAAAGTTTTATCTACTTCATTTTGAGCATCTTCCAAGTTATCAAATAAGTGTTTGCCGTTTGATGGATATAAGTAGCTAATTGTAAATTTTAACTCTCCTTTTATATCCAATTTTTTAACCCAAGCAATTTCCCAACGGCAAACTTTACCTCTCCAAAATCCCATATTATCAAACTTTCCTGCGTATGCAACTCTTGCCCATCTACCCATATCATCATCTTCCATAGTTGATGAATAGCGTGGAAGCCATCGCACATCAGCAGCCGATAACACGGGTTTTGCGTCATTGGGGCTTTTCGGTTTCAATTTTACTTTTGTCATATCATTAAATTTAGTTTTTCAAATGAGCTTTAGTGCTGGAAATCCCCAACGAACGCAAAGCCCGAAACCGTTAGTGGCAATACTACCAAACCTCCGTATCAACAACATCTGAATATCTATTTATCTTACCATACAAAGCCCACCAAGTTCCTGTGAAAGTAATTGACAAATCCAAAGCATCATTAGTAAATTGGTGTTTATACCAAGTGCATTTCCTCCATTTTCGATACCACTTAAATCTGTTTAAATAGTAATCCGTCCAAATGGGCTTTGACCTAAAAGTGCCACTAACATCGGTTTGGCAAGATTGGGGGTTTTGTTCTGAATTGTTCATTTGTTCTATTTATTAAGTTTTGTACTAAAATTGAGCGATTGTGCTTTTAATCCCCTAACCTCGCTATTAAGGTATTCACGCCACATAGGTACACGCTCCTGAAGCTTTGCGATTGCGTCTGTATCAAACTCTACAACTTTCTCATGTATGCGCTCTTGCACCGGGATGTCGTATGTCCACTCCGTTGTTTCCAAGTCTGCGTCTGGATAGTCATCTAAGAACCTGCCCATGTCATAGATCATATTCTTTTCAATGCGCTGTGCTTTCTTGACAAAGGTAGGGTCTGACTGTGCGTCAATCAAATTCATGCGGCGTGCAAGTCTGTACTTCTCATCATTAATCATTTGCAGTGGTGCGTTCACTAACACGTAACAGAATGTGGCACGCGGTGCGCCTGTCAACCAGCAGTAGGCTTGGCCTTGCCAATAGTAATCTTTGCTAATGTCATTCTTCATAGCATCAAAGAAAGTGTGAATGTCCCATGATGATTTGATGTCGGGCACGTTTACCACTAGGTCTGTCTCATCATCTTTGATTAGAAGGTCAGGTGTGCCTTTGATAAAGTCATTTGCAAACATCTGTTCGTTTTTGAATACAATCTCGCCACGGTGTCTGCGCCACATGTCTATCGCATCATTCTCAACAGCTAGACCTTTCTCGATAAACTTGTTTGACATCTCTTTGTAGCGGCTGTATTTGTTTGCTACGTAAATCTCAAGCAGTGCGCTCTTGGTTGTTTCGCTTAGACCTGTCTTAGTCCTTGCATCGGTCATCAACTTACCTAGTTGTGACGCTCTAAATAGTGTTTGTTCCATTGTGTTTTTAAATTGATAGTCAAATGTAGCAGCTATCAAGTAATCCTTGACAACTGCCACAAATTTTAACATTTAGATGGATGCAATGAATTGCCCCCTGTCTTGATTCATCAGAATCATCTGACGCTTTGCCTCAAGTTCATCACCGACCTCCGATAGCACATCACCACTGCATGACTTGCTAATCTTGCTTAGCTGTGCGAGTTCAGTCGCTTGCTGGATAAGCTCGCGCACATACTTCACGTCTTGGTCATGGCCTTGTCCTAGACTGCCCTTCAACTTGAATGGTTTATATGCGTCCTTGTTCTTACGGTTAAGGTCACGGCCAAACACTTTGCCCAAACTTTGCGCAGCGTTCTTGAGACACTCAGTCTTGAGTTTACCAAATGCCAAGTCCATTGCGTTGGCTTTCTTGTTTGATGGATTAAGTGCCCACTCATTGCGAGCCTGTGGATCATTGCGCAAATCATCGGGCACTTTATCTACCATGATGACCACAGACGCAGCACCAGTTCTCCTTAATTCATATCCAGAAATTGGGTGAATAACCACGAGTTCTAGGGATGCCTGTACTTCATTCGCAATCGTAGACCACTTAAAATTTTCAGTACGCCAATGACCAAAGTAGATTTCATCTAGCGTCATTTCGATGTGGCTAATGACCAGCGTAGACGCTTTTTTGTCTGGGGTTAATTCTACACCTGCCGCATCGGGCTCGGCGTTTAGAAGCTGTTGGAACTTTTGCAACGCTTCCAAGTTGTCTTTGTGGAAACTCATAGATTAAATTGATTTTGATTTTACGAAGATAATGATTAGTAGCGCATCAGGCAATCGTTTAACTCTTGGCAATAGTTAAGAATTGCAAAAACGATTAGTGCTCCGATAACGTAGCGAAGGATAGTAGAAGTGTTTTTCATATTGCTTTTGATTTTAAATTGATAGGGCAAAGCTAGTGTAAGTTCTTACTCACACACTGTTAAAAATTGTTAAAATTGATATGGACAATTTATCCCTATAAGGGTATAGATGTGGGTGTTTTGTCACTTTTAATACCCATTAGGGTACATCATGCCCACGAATAGCTGCCGTAGTTTGGGAATAGTTCAAAGTACATGCGCATCATGATTGCATCTGCGTAGTCAGGACTCTTGCCGTGCATGCGGGCTATCTCGTCTTTACTGATTACGGCTAACTTGCCGTCGGCTTCGGGAGTGCGGCGGCGTATCATGTCTAGTTCTTGAACTATCACATCCCGGTAGCGATCAACTTTGAACACTACTTTGTTTTGCTCGATAAGTTCTGCTAACTTAAAATAGCATTCCGCTTTCTGATTCACGTATCGGTCTGGTTGTTTAGCCCTGCCGCCGTTTAAGAAACCTCTACACTTTAAAGTATCAACTACACCACCACCTACACCATCTTCATCGCATATCACGTTCGCTAATCGGATGCTATGCTTTGTCACAAGTTCTCGAATATTTGTGACAACAGTTGTGATTGGTTGTTTACGCAGCTCGTGAATCTCGATAAGGTGCAAGCCATGCCACACGCAAATTACTGTGCGGTCTTTTCCAAGACGTGCGATGTCGGCACTGATATACTTTTCACCTTTGCTTTCCTCATCTCGGAAGCAGCGTACCAGGTCATCGTATTGATAAAGGTTGTCTATGGATTCATCATACTCCCAATCTCCATCCAGTAGCCTTCGCCTGTCCACTTCAGGCAGCATGCGCAGCGTTTCAATGTACGATTCGGGTAGATGGGGATTGTCATTTGGCAATGATTGTATGAACGCAAGATGCGGCGGTAAGTTTTGCGCCTTGTATGGGGCATAGAACTCGTTATACAACCATCCTTTTGAAGGATTGCATGTGAGCAGCATCTTTGGTTTGAGGTCATATTGATTCAATTTAAAACGCATGCGGCTTTGCAGAATATCAATGGCACGCTTGCTAACCTGTGCGCACTCGTCTACGTAACAGTCTGTCAACTCAAGCCCGCCTAATGCATGGTACTCGGGATCTGATGGATAAGCAAATAAGTCTTTTAGAATAATCTCACTACCATTCGCAAACGTGATGACGTGCGTCTGATTGTTGATTGTGTAGTGTTCATTTGGTGCAAGCCCAAACATCTGTGCTACCTCAAAGAATGTCTTGAGCGTGGTTTTTTTTAGCGTGTCAAGTTTGCTGCGACCGATTAGCCCTCGCGTGCCGGGATACTTAAACCTGCGGCTTATCTGCCATGCACAACCGATAAAAGATTTTGAGCCGCCCGCTGCACCACCGAATAGCACCACACGCGCTGGGTGTGAATTACCCAACACGCGTAGTGCTTCATTCTGTTTCGGTAGATACTCAATCATAATCTTTTGTAGTCAGGACTCAGTCTTTGTAAGCTCGCTCTTATGAGGCGGGTCAAGAAGTTCTCTCCAATATTGCTGCATTTCGTATGGATTTTTGACATACTCGTTGATTTTGGCCATCGCCTCTTCAGCGCTTTCAAATGGGATTGACTTGCATCCCACTCTGACTACACATCCGCGTGAACAAAATTCAATTTCAATTTTGTACTCTTGCAGGAAATAGTGGTTGCCTGGACGTTCTACTGGTGTTAATTCTGCTTGATTCATATTTATTTAATTACTATTTAATAATTTTCTTTAGAAAGGCAAATCGCCAGTGCCCTGTGCATCGTCTACTTCTTCACGCTTCACGAGTGGCTCACTCATCTTACCTGAAAAGAACTTACCGCTCTTGCCTTCCTTCACCCACGCGGCTAGGCGCATCTTCTTTCCATTCACCATGATTTCACCCGTGTATTCAGGTGCGTTGTTAGTTGTCTTGTTGTTCTTGAATAGGGTGAACTGTCCCTCTTGCATTTGATAGTTACTCATTGAATTGTGTATTTAATTGTTTATAATTCCTATATCATCTAACATCAGGCTTATCGTGGTCTTGCCGGTAATATCGCAGGTCTCTACAACTTCGAAAAATTCGTGGTCGATGCTGTGACCATTGATAAAACCAATGTACACTTCTACATCATCAGGATACTGCGCAAGCTTATCCCACAATTCACCAATAGTCATAGCTTGTAGATGTCATTCTCAGTTAGCAGGTAAAGTTCCTCAAGTAGCAGCCACATGATTTTGTTATCCGTCATGCTTGGCCGCATACTTCGTTTAGCCGCTAAGATAAATAATTTACGCAGTAGTACGTTCTCTTTTGCAATGTCGTATTCTTTCATGCTTTCATATTTTGAATTCGTTGCTCATACAATGCATCTAACTCATCATCAGTAGTTGGTACAATTAATTGCAAACCAAATTCTGCAACAGCCAATCTTATTCCTTCGCATGCCTCATAATCTTCCTGTTGAATTAGGCCATACAGAATTTCATTGTATTCATATATGTCAGCTCCATTAGCAATTTCGCCTTTAGTAATGTCATATATTTCTTTAACTCTTTCGACCATCTCAGTATTCGTTTTGTTGTTCAATCAATTCGCGGTAACGCTCCATGCGGAACTCTGTGAACTGGTAAGGCTTGTTCTTGTACACTCTGAATCGCATGTCGTTGTCCCATTGTGGCAACGCATCATACTCACGCATCAATGCTATCTCAAGTTGTGAAGGCTGTTCACGTGTTGGCTCTTGTGCCGGTGTCTGTAACATTTTAGCATCCATTTTTGTTACGACATCTTGCATGGCTTCGGTCATCTTTGGGTGGTTGAACAGTTCGTATATGTTGTTGTTGCTTTGCTTATCGATGTTTATACGCTCACTAATGGCTTGTCTCTTTGACATAAACTTTTTGATCCACTCAAAGAACACCTGCCCATCAATGCGATTGTACAAAGGGCCGAACTCACCCTTCATTGCCATACGAAAACAAACTTGCAGCTCATCCACTCGCAGGTAGTAATAATCCTCAAGGATTAATTCTGCTGTAAGTGCAAGTTGTTGTGCATTCATTGGTTGTTGAAGGTTAAAGTATTGCTGACATGCGTCCATCATTGCCACCATGATGTTGACAGTGGCTTGCTGGCTTTTGTCTTTACGAATTTCCGCTAACGTCGGTGATGTCTTCGTAGCCAAAATCTCGTGCAATTTCACTTCTGTACTGTTTGCGGAACTGCTCAAGTTCACTAGCGCGTTTTTCTCGTTCATTTTGAATTACGTTTTTTGGTTTTTGATTTTTTACTTTATCCCATTCTTTGCGCATCCAGTTGCGCACTGTGCTTTGCCAATCCTTCATCGGAACTTTACCAACTATCCATCCGTTGGCCTGATAGTGATCCATAAAGGTGCGAGCGAAATTAACTAACTGGACTTCATTCAGGAAGTTTTGACCTTTTGTATTCAACTCACCCATAAAATTATAAATATCATTTTCTGATGGTGGTGTAAACACCACTCTATTGTTTCTTGGTTTCTTTGTTTCTTGGTTTCTTTGTTTATCTATAGGGGCAGTGGTGGTGTCAATGCTGATATCAATGCCGTTGCTATGCTGTATCAATGCCGTATCCAATGCCGTGTGCAGTGCTGTGGCTTTTTTGCTACGGCATATTGCTATTAAAGTACTGCTATATTGGTTCTTAGATTCTTTGATTATTTCAATGAATCCCCACTTGCATAAATCATCAAGTGCTGCAAGATAGGTTCTCTTGTTTCCAATGTGCAGACCTTCCATAGTGGCATAGGTAGGCAATCCAAACTGCTCTTTCCATCCTAAACGATTATTTAGTTCAATGATCCACATGAACAAAGCAGTGTGCTGGCACTTTACCTCTGAATGCTCAAAGGCAAAATCAAACCACTTCCGAGAAAGGTCGTAACCGTTATTCGTTTTCATTTGTTTCAGTTGCTTGCATAAACACAGAATTAATCAAATAATCACGCAGTGCTATTTGTTGCTGTAAGTCTAGTGTAATTGTTGCTGATTTTACTTTGCCTTCTTCATATCGCAAGACCTGCAATACAACACCATTATTGTCTTTTACTACAACGCATCCACGGTTGTGTTGACCATTGAGAAATGATATTCCAATATGATTTTGATTCATAAAACTAAATACCCACCACTACACACAAAGGCGACCCAGTGCACGAATGTGCTATGGCAATGCGGTAATGGTGGGATTTAAAAATGTTTTCATCTGAGTCGCGTTGCAAATATAGTCAAACTATACTTACTTCCAAATTAGTATCGAAGATTTACTTTGTCTCTACGCTTGTAGTTATAAATCTCCTCAATCAACGCAACGTATTGTGCTACATCAGTGCAATGCTGCAAAGCTGTTGGTTGAATCTTTAACTTTTGAATGAACTCTGTAAACTCAAAGTTTGGATTATGCAATAGATTATACATAGCGTAGATGAATGCTCTTCGCTTGTATCCGTCGTAATACGGTTCAAGCAGCAAAATCTTTTCAATGTTTCTTTCTGCATCTTTAAGTGATTTGATTTTCAATAACCCGGTATTGAAATTACCAGCATTTTTTGTTGAACCCGTGCCGCTTAATAGCAACATACATTCATTGTGGCCTACTTGGTACTTGTTTTTAAAATCACGATAGATCAAATAATCTTTGTACCCTAAGTTGCAGTATCCATTGAGATAGTCATCAGCATTCCAGTTCTTAGATAGCTGGTTCAATCGATGCACTTCTGCAAGACCATAACCTTTACAAACCACATAATGCAAAGGCAATTTCAATTCCGTAATAACATCAAAGCGATGCTGCCCGTCGATGATTTCGTAATTTTCATTTACGATTATAACTGTAAACATGTACTGTTAATTCATTGACTTTTTTAGTCGATTGATGTGAAGCAGATTCTTAGTCCGATTACCATCCAATGGCTTGAATAAAAAGTAATCAGTTGTTGTGTGAACGTGGTGTGTGGCTAACACCATTGGTTCTTTC
>Ga0315901_10000341_pt1 | contig 69645 bp, 62 predicted proteins | sample LakEriMetagenome_10_FD_203761 | JGI IMG/M metagenome (GOLD analysis project Ga0315901, IMG submission 203761) | Freshwater fungal communities from buoy surface, Lake Erie, Ohio, United States - Buoy 2 MA116 | ecosystem: Environmental > Aquatic > Freshwater > Lake | place: USA: Lake Erie, Ohio... | reverse complement strand
AAGAAGGTATGCAGTAACTACCCAGGTGTAATGATTTAAACCATCAAACTCCTCAACAATATTCTTAAGTGCAGTAGAAACAATTGTTTGATCTAAAGCTGCTAACAAAAGCCCAGTCATTAATCCACTCAGTACCACCAAAATTTCCTTGTGAGTCAGTGGCCCTGCTTGCTTATCAATCGCTGGTTTATTCACTTAAAATTTACCGCCTTAGATAGGAGTAAGCCCAAAAAACTGGCTGAATTGCGTAAGAGGCTTAGATTACTCTTTTTCTTTGTTAGTATCTAATTCATGAAAGCAGTTATTGCAGAAAATTTAGTTAAGACCTATAACAAAGGCTCAGTTAAAGCCTTAGATGGATTAAATCTAGATGTAGAAGAGGGAACAGTACTTGGCGTGCTGGGGCCAAATGGTGCTGGGAAAACCACATCTGTAAGAATTTTAGCCACACTTTTAACACCAGACTCTGGTCGAGCTTCTGTTGCAGGAATTGATGTTCTAAAAAATCCAGATGAGGTAAGAAAAATAATTGGGTTATCAGGTCAATACGCAGCGGTTGATGAAACATTAACTGGTTGGGATAACTTAATTATGTTTGGCCGGCTTTATCATTTATCAGCCAAGGCTGCGAAAGATCGAGCAGTTGAACTATTAGAGCAGTTCTCACTCTCCGATGCAGCAAAGCGTCCAATTAGAACCTATTCGGGAGGCATGAGACGCAGATTAGATTTGGCAGCCTCTTTAATTATCCGACCAAAAGTTTTATTTCTAGATGAGCCAACTACTGGATTGGATCCCAGAGGCAGACAGGATATGTGGGGCGTTATTGATGAATTGGTTAAAGGTGGTGTGACTCTGCTTTTAACAACACAGTACTTAGAAGAGGCAGATCATTTGGCTGATGAGATAGCGGTAATTGATCATGGAAAAGTTATTGCCCGTGGCACCTCCGATTCCCTTAAACGCCAGGTAGGGGGAGAACGGTTAGAGATAGTTGTTGAAAATGAATATGTTGCAGCGGTTAAAGAGATAGTGGCAAAGGTAAGTGGAAGTGCTGTTAATGTCGATGAGGGCTTGCGCCAGATCTCAGCTCCAGTAACTACTGGAAGCAAGGCCTTGATTGAGGCCGCAAAACTACTAGATGAAAAAGGAATTCACCCATTAGATATTGGCTTAAAACGCCCCTCATTAGATGATGTCTTTTTATCTTTGACTGGTCATGTGGCTGAGGAGAAGGTGGCTGAAGAGGAGTTAACAACTAAAGGTAGGAGGCGAGGAAAATGATTAATTTCATTTCAGATGCAGCGGTAATCACTAAGCGACAGCTTCAGCAATTAACCCGAGTGCCTGAGCTTTTGTTGTTCTCAACTATTCAACCAATCATGTTTGTATTGTTATTTAGGTATGTATTTGGTGGCTCAATTGATACTGGCCAGCCTGGCGGTTATGTGCAATTACTAATGCCTGGCATCTTTGTCCAAACTGTTGCTTTCACACTTGCTGGCACAGCTGTTGGTTTAGCTGCAGATATGCAAAAAGGTTTAATTGATCGATTTAGGTCACTACCAATATCTAGATCTGCAGTTGTTATAGGTCGTACTTTAGGTGACGGAGCATTAAATATCGTTGTTCTCACTGCAATGGGAATTACTGGATTTGTCGTGGGTTGGCGACCAACCTCAACTGTTTTTGAAGTGATCTTAGGATTTATCTTCTTACTCGTTTTTGGCTTTGCAATGTCTTGGATTGGTGTCTTGATTGGATTATCAGTTCGCGAGGAACGGGTTGCTACCAATGCGACATTTATTGTGGTTTTTCCACTCACCTTCTTATCAAATGCTTTTGCCCCAACAACTGGTATGCCAAGGCCACTGCAATATGTTGCAGAGTGGAATCCAGTTTCAACGATGGTGGCCGGATGCCGGGAATTATTTGGTCTGGAAAACCAATTCGGTGCAACTGCTGGCTCATTTCCAAGTGAAAATCCATTACAGATGTCTATTATTTATATGATTTTAATTATGGCGATTTTTATTCCTCTTAGCATTAGGAAATACAACAACGCTGCTAAAAAATAGTATTAGCTAAAAAGTTGTGCCTCTAGTACTGCAACCTTAATCTGCTTACCATTTGGTGCAGTGTAATTAACAGTTTGCCCAACCTTTGCCCCAAGAACAGCAGCCCCAAGCGGTGATTTTTCAGAGTAAACCTCAACATCACCGGATGCAATCTCTCTAGATCCGAGTAAAAACTTAAGTTCATCACCGGCAATATCAACTGTTACTAACATGCCAAGTCCAACTACACCTGATTCACCCGCAGGTGGTGTGCCAATATGAGCATGCTCCAACATATGTTTTAGTTGGCGAATTCTTCCTTCAATCTTTCCTTGTTCCTCCCGAGCTGCGTGGTAACCGCCATTTTCTTTTAAATCACCTTCAGCTCTTGCTGTCTCTATTTTCTTAATAATCTCAGCACGAAGTGGACCCTCTAACTGAGCAAGCTCTGCTGCTAGACGATCTGCCGCCTCCTGGGTAAGCCAGGTCTGAGTTGGTTGGTTCATAAGTGGTAAAGGTTACTGGCAACTGGCAATTCCTGCATTTACCGCAGGTAATCGGGTAGCGATCTCAACTGTACGAAGATTGCTGCCAGTCTGTAGTGAACCGGCTGGCATTAAATCACTCACCTGGCCCACAGTATTCTTATCAATATCTCTTGCAACAACTGAGCAGCTGTGATCTTTAGTCAAATCACGAACTGTAATTTTATAAGTAATTGAAATACGCTGTTCATCGATTACTTTAAATGAAATTAATTCAGATCTTAGCTTTGGGTTTGCAGCGTTAAAGCCACTCCAAATAAACCAAACAGCGGTGATGCTTAGCAAAATCCCAGCAATAAAAAAGCGTTTGTTTTTACCCCCAGATACGCCATATCTGGCTCGCAGCGCTGGGTCAGTCTGTACTTTGGGATGCATCACACTCTTATTGTAGAACTAATTGCTTAAGGGTTAAGTAGGCTTATCTCATCTAATGAGGGGGTGAAATCATGGAAGAGGTATCAAGTTTTGATATGGGAGTAGCTGGCTCTTTAACCATGATTTTTTTATCACTAGCAATGTTGGCATTAATGATTAGCTTTTATCGCAGGTATAAGAGGTTAGTTGACCGTAAAGATCAAGAGTAGTTTTAAAGAGTTATGAAATCAGCAGTCAAGAAAGCTGCCTTAGTATTGATCTGGTTATCTTTGATTTATGCCTGCTATGAATTAGGTGTTTGGCAATTAAACCGAGCACAAGCTTTAAATGTAATCACCGCCCCAAAACCTGATCAACCCCTAGTTGCACTAAGTGAGGTTTCATCTGCTGGTAAGAACATGCCAATAAATGCGGTTAATCGAATAGTTTCTGCCACCGGCAGATATACCAACTCTTATATCGCTAAAGATCAAAAACTTTCGGAAGAGGCGATTGCAGATTTTGATGTAAGAATTCTCAAACTAAATACCGGGCATGCCGTCTTAGTTGTGCGCGAGGTGGTAGGGCAGGGTCTTGATCAAGTAGCAGGTGAGGTTTCAATTACCGGCCGGCTATACCCAAGGCAAAATGTTGATCGTACCTTTGCTCAACCAGGTGAGCTCTCTCGGATAGATCCAGCACTGGTGGTAAGTAGAGAAAATCCATTTTTATATGATGGCTACATAGTGTTGCGAAGTGAAGTGGCTGCTAGTAACCAAGTGAGTGATTTAACTTTGGTGCCATCACCGCAAATCTCTGAACGCTTACCTGGTTTTTACTGGCAACACATCTCATATGTAGTGGTGTGGTGGTTTATGGGGGTACTACTGTTGATAGCGCCAATCTTTCCGCAATTTAGAGTTAATGCAGAAAAAGTTGGTGCTAGCTCAGATAAAAAGGTCGGTAAAAGAAGGAAGGCAGGGGTAAAGAGATGAACCGAATTATTTTCTTCTTCCGATTTTGGGCTCTTTGGGCTGGTGTAATGTCATTGCTACTTTGGTTTTTGTATATGCCTGCGAAGTACCTAGTAAGTGATAAGAGCTTTTACGAACAATTTATTTGGATACCAATTGTGCATGGCTTTACCTACCCGGTCTATCTGGTGGCGGCTTTGATTCTTTGTATTGCTAAGCGAAAATCATTATTAAGCACCGGCCTATTTCTACTGGCTGGCACCTTACCGGTGGCCTCAATTTGGATTGAGCGACGGGTTAAATCTGGCCGTTGGTAGGTCGATCCTTTATCTAAACTTAATATTTAAACCTTGCGTGTTGCCACTACTTCTTAAGGTTGGTTATTTACCCTTTACCTATTCTTCCAAAACCAATAAGCACAACTAAAGAGATTGCGAAGATAGTAATTGGCTAGTGAATCTATCGTGCTAAAGTCAGTCGCCCCCCAGCCAGAGCCTGCCCGTATTACCTATGTACTAGATACCTCAGTACTGCTTGCAGATCCTGTGGCATTAACTCGATTTGCCGAGCATGAGGTAATCATTCCAATTACCGTAATTGGTGAGTTAGAGACCAAACGAGATCATCCAGAGCTTGGTTACTTTGCAAGAGCTGCCCTTCGCACCCTTGATGATCTTCGAGTTAAAAGCGGAAGATTGGACAAGCCAATTGCAATTAATGATGATGGCGGCACACTTGCAGTTGAGTTAAATCATGCCGATGCCTCAAAGTTACCAGCTGGCTTTTTAAGAGATGGCTCAAATGATTCACGAATCTTGGCAATTGCAAAAAACTTAATGTCCGATGGCCGCAAGGTTGTTTTAGTAACTAAGGACTTACCACTTCGAGTTAAGGCATCCTCGGTTGGTGTTGAAGCGCAGGAGTATCGAGCTGAGCTTGCCAGTACCAGTGGCTGGAGCGGGATGGCGGAGGAGAGTGTTGGCTCCACTGTTATTGACTCTCTCTATGAGAATGAAAAGATTTCACATGAGATTGCAAAAAATTATCCTTGTCATACTGGAGTTGTGTTGGCTTCAGAAAAAGGTAGTGCGCTCGCTCGAGTAACACCAGACAAGCATCTGCAATTGGTTCGAGGTGATCGAAGTGCATTTGGATTACATGGCAGAAGCGCTGAACAGAGAGTTGCTTTAGATATTTTGCTAGATCCTGAGGTTGGAATTGTCTCCTTAGGTGGCAGAGCTGGTACTGGAAAAAGTGCTTTGGCATTATCTGCCGGCTTAGAGGCGGTACTGGAGAGGCGATTACATAAAAAGGTAGTTATCTTCCGCCCCCTTTACGCAGTTGGCGGTCAGGAGCTTGGTTATCTACCAGGAACTGAAAATGAAAAAATGTCTCCCTGGGCCCAAGCAGTCTTTGACACTTTGGGGGCATTGGTCAGCCAGCAGGTTTTAGATGAGGTGGTGGAGCGAGGGTTGATTGAGGTCTTGCCACTGACCCATATCCGAGGCCGCTCACTTCATGACTCATTTGTAATTGTTGATGAGGCCCAATCCTTAGAACGGGGAGTACTTTTAACTGTGCTATCTAGAATTGGTCAGGGTTCTAGGGTGGTACTCACCCATGACATCGCCCAACGGGACAACCTTCGGGTGGGCCGACATGATGGGGTGGTTGCGGTGGTTGAATCCCTCAAAGGTCACCCCCTCTTTGCCCATGTCACCTTGACCAGAAGTGAGCGATCTCAGATTGCAGCTTTGGTAACTGAGCTACTTGAGGAGCCAATTAACTTCTCCAACTGATTTTCTACCCCTCATACGACATAAGGGATAAATCGGACTTCTTTGTATCTGACCTGCGGTTTTGATATCTAGATTACCTGTGAATATAAACATAATTGCGCCACACGCCTCTATAAAGTTGCCCCGCCCATCCCTGGCTGAGACCCTAAAGCAGTTCTAAGGGGTCATTCCAGGCCCATTAGAAGGGATCTAAGGGAAGGGGTTGAGATGATCAAGCAGCTTTTGTTGCCAGATCGCCGGGTTCACCGGGTATCGATCACCGCTGCCCTGCTCGCTTTTTTCCTTCTGATCTCAGAGCCGGCCTATGCATCAAGCAATCTAACCTCATCGGTGACGATTGGATCGGTTGAAAGCTCATTGGAGGTCGCACCACCTGCGCCAGTTGAGGAGGAGTTTGATCCAACCCCCTCCCTACTTGAGTTAGATGCGGTTAAGACAGTTGATGCCTCAGATATGGCTTTGGTTTCAGTAGCTGCCCGCCAGGTAGATCTTGCCCGTCAGGCCGAGGGTGCTAAAACTATTGCCCAAGAGATAATCGCCGCCAAATACACCTGGTCGCCAAAACAATTTACCTGCCTTGATCAACTTTGGACTAAAGAGAGTAATTGGAACTACAAGGCGCGAAATCGAGTCACCGGCGCTCATGGAATTCCGCAAGCTCTACCTGCTACCAAGATGGAGATTGTCGGTACTGATTGGCGGACTAATCCAGTTACCCAAATTACCTGGGGACTTAAATATATTAAAGAGCGTTACAACACCCCATGTGCTGCATGGAGCAAATTTAAGCGCTCAAATTGGTATTAAAAAAACTTTAACTAGTTAGGTCTTTTGCCAATACTTAATGGTTTTCTAGTTTGGGCATAAAAATCATTGCCCTTGTCATTAATAATTATAAATGCTGGAAAATTCTCCACCTCAATCTTCCAAACCGCCTCCATACCCAACTCCTCGTAATCTAAAAGCTCAACCTTTTTTATACAATCTTGAGCAAGCCGGGCTGCTGGACCGCCAATTGATCCTAAATAAAAGCCGCCATACTTTTTACAAGCATTTGCTACCTGTTCAGATCTATTTCCCTTTGCCAACATAATTAAGGAGCCACCTTCAGCTTGGAACTGTTCAACGTAGGAGTCCATTCGACCAGCAGTTGTTGGCCCAAAGGAGCCAGAGGCATATCCGGCTGGAGTCTTTGCCGGACCTGCGTAGTAGACAGCATGATTTTTTAAATACTCCGGCATTGGTTTTCCACTATCTAGTAGCTCTTTTATTTTAGAGTGCGCTAAATCTCTAGCAACGACTAATGTGCCAGTTAGTAATACTCGGGTCTTAACTGGATGCTTTGATAATTGGGCTAATACATCAGCCATTTTCGCAGATAAATCAATATGAATCTCAGGTCCATCTAGCTCTTCATTAGTAGTTGCGGGCAGATAATGTGCCGGCTCAGTTTCAAGTTTTTCAATAAAGACCCCATCTTTGCTGATCTTTGCTTTCACCTGTCGATCTGCAGAGCAGGAGACGGCGATTGCGATTGGCAAAGATGCGCCATGCCGAGGCAATCTCACTACGCGCACATCATGACAGAAGTATTTGCCACCAAATTGTGCACCGATGCCAATATTTTGCGTCAACTTTAAGATCTCTTTTTCTAACTCTAAATCTCTAAAACCATGGCCAGTTTTGGCATCCCCCTTACTTGGCAATGAGTCCAGGTACTTTGTGCTGGCTAATTTGGCAGTCTTCACTGTGTACTCAGCACTTGTGCCACCAATTACTACCACCAGGTGATAAGGCGGACAGGCTGAGGTGCCAAGTGAGCGCAGTTTTTCATCTAGCCAACTCATAAATGAGGTTGGATTTAATACCGCCTTGGTCTCTTGATATAAAAATGATTTATTGGCACTGCCACCGCCTTTGGCAATAAACAAGAAGTTGTACTCATCTGGGTGATCAGTATCTGAGTAGATCTCAATTTGGGCAGGCAGATTATTTCCAGTGTTTTTCTCCTCCCAGGTACTAACTGGTGCTAATTGGGAGTAGCGCAAATTTAATTTAGTAAATGCTTCATAAACACCGCGTGAGATTGAAATTTCATCTTTCTCATCTGTTAAAACCTGTTGTCCCTTTTTACCCATCACTATTGCAGTGCCGGTGTCTTGGCACATTGGCAGCACCCCGCCTGCGGAAATGTTGGCATTTTTTAATAGATCTGTCGCGACAAATCGATCATTGGGTGAGCTCTCTGGATCCTTCAAAATATTGGCTAATTGCTCAAGATGTTCACTTCGCAAGTAATGCGAAATATCATGCATGGCAACTTGGGTTAGATTTGAAATCGCCTCATTAGAAACCTTTAAAAACTCCCTGCCATCGGCGGTGAAAGTACTCACACCTTGCTTTGAAACAAGTCGGTACTGCGTATCATCTGGCCCAATTGGCAGTAGATCTTGATAACTGAACTCAGGTGCCATAGGGCTAAATCTACTGTCTTCTATCATCAATTAGGATAAGCACATGAGCGAGGCCACTAAAAAGCGAGTATTACTTGCAGCACCTCGTGGCTACTGCGCTGGCGTTGATCGCGCAGTAATTACTGTTGAAAAAGCTTTAGATCTTTACGGCGCTCCAGTTTATGTTCGCAAGCAGATAGTTCACAACAAACATGTGGTCCAAACCTTAGAGGCACGGGGTGCGATATTTGTTGATGAAACAGATGAAGTGCCAGAGGGAAAGATTGTGGTTTTCTCCGCCCATGGTGTATCACCGGCGGTTCATCAAAGCGCAGCTAGCCGAAATCTAAAAACTATTGATGCTACCTGTCCACTTGTTACAAAGGTCCACCATGAGGCAAAGAGATTTGCCTCTGATGATTATGACATTTTGTTAATTGGTCATGAGGGCCATGAAGAGGTTGATGGCACAGCAGGTGAGGCACCAGATCATGTTCAGTTAGTTGATGGCATAGATAGTATTAAAAACATAAAGGTGCGGGACGAAAACAAGGTAGCTTGGTTGTCGCAAACAACTTTAAGTGTGGATGAAACCCTAGCCACGGTAGCAGCACTTCGTAAACGGTTTCCGAATTTAATTGATCCACCAAGTGATGACATCTGTTATGCCACTCAAAACCGACAGGTGGCAATCAAAGAGATTGCACCTCAAGCTGACCTAGTTTTAATCGTTGGTTCAACTAACTCCTCTAACTCAGTTCGTCTAGTTGAGGTTTCACTTGAGTATGGCGCTAAAGCGGCCTACCTAATTGATTACGCAGCCGAGGCAAAAGAGGAATGGTTAACTGGGGTAACAACTATTGGTGTTTCAAGTGGTGCATCTGTGCCAGAGATTTTAGTGAAGGATTTACTCACCTGGCTTGCCGAGCGCGGCTTTGGTGAGGTTGAAACTGTCACCGCAACTGAGGAGCATCTATTGTTTGCGATGCCACCTGAACTTCGGAAAGATTTAAAAGCTGCTGGAAAGTGATTGGTTATTTAAATTTCGCTCTTTTTTAAACCAGACAAACCAAGCAACCGCTGCTCCACTTAATAGATAAAAAGATACGGAAGCAAGACCTGCCACCAAGTCAATAAGTAACTCTGTCGGGGCGAAGGAACCAGCACCAAGGGTTGGCATCAAAATAATTGAGGCGATTAAGAGCGACACTGGTGGTGCTACCGCTGTCACATAAGCTGTTCCGGGCCGGCCTAAGTAAATTGCTCCAAAGAATGCAATCCAGATAGCTAGGCAGGTAATAATGCCAAGTGAGTTACGAAATAAAATCTCAACTGCTTCAAATAAAAAGATAACTAAAAACTGCAAAATTATTACCCCAGGCTTAGTTAATCCCGGCCCCTTGATGGGTGAGTTAATTGGCAGATTACTCATTTACTTTTCCGCCTCAATCTCTTCCACCTCAATGAAATCATCCTCAGCAGAGATTGACTTTAACTCCCGCACCTCACCAGGAGATTCTGGGTACTCAATTGCTAATTTATCTTTATCGCCAGTTACACCCAAGTTATGAATGCGCCGGGCAGGACTTAACACAGTTCGTTCAGCGGTTGGAATTAAATCTTCATACGCCTTTGCAGTTGATGAGATCGCTTTACCAACTGCCACAATTTTGCCATGCAGTAGCGTGATATTTTTTAAGAAGGTATTTGCCACCTTTTGTATCTCATCTGCGTTATCAGCTAATTTATTTCTAGTAAATATGTAACCGATGGTGCGAAGTAGAGCCATCATTGAGGTTGGGGTAGCGATAGTGACATTAACCTTAAATGCTTTCTCAAGCAATGATGGATCAATTCTTAATGCTTCAGCTAATAAGGTTTCAAATGGCAGGAATAAAACTACAAAATCAGGTGAGCCTTGGGACTTGTGGTAACCACGTTTAGCTAGCGCCTCCACATGTTTTAACAAATCTTTGCTGTGCTGAGCCAAATACTCATCGCGCTGACTTTGGTCATCAGTACCAAAGGCATCTAAGAAGCGATCAAATGGAAATTTAGAGTCAATAAATATGGCGCTACCACCTGGCATCTTGACTGTGATATCTGGAATTCCAGAGGAGTCAGCATCGGTGGTGGATTTTTGCCGGCTGTATTCATGTCCTTCGCGCAACCCAGCAGATTGCAAAAGTAACTCTAATTGCGCCTCACCAAACTTACCTCTACTTTGAGTATTAGATAGTGCCCCAGCAATCTTTTTTGTTTCATCAAAGATTGATTCACTAGCTCGTCGCATCTCATTGATTGTGGTTTCAAGTTTGGCCTCAGCTTGGCTTCGAATCCGATTGGCTTCGGCAGATTGAGTGGAGAGTTTTTCAACTGTTGATTTCATTGCGTTTAACTCAGCCGTTAATTTAATAGCGTTCTCCGTCTTACTTCGCTCTTCAGCTAACTGCTTTTTGTAATCATCTAGCAGGGCGGTGTCACCGCTGTTATTTTTATTTCGCAGGGCATTAAACAGGTATCCGATTGCCACTCCGGCGGCTAGGCCGATAAGCAGTGAGATGATCGAGGTGGGCATGGGGTTATAGTGGCAGGAAGTTCTGACAATCTTGCGTAGGCTTAACCCCTTGTGAGCCTTTCAATCGGAATCGTCGGTCTGCCAAATGTGGGTAAATCCACCCTGTTTAATGCGCTGACCAAAAACAATGTCTTAGCTGCCAACTACCCCTTTGCCACCATTGAACCCAATGTTGGTGTGGTGGGTGTGCCAGATGAACGCCTTGCTGTCTTAGCCAAAATATTCACCTCCGAAAAAATCCTGCCAGCTGCGGTCTCATTTGTTGATATCGCCGGAATTGTCAAAGGTGCATCAGAGGGAGCCGGGCTAGGTAATAAATTCTTAGCAAATATCAGAGAGTCAGATGCGATCTGCCAAGTAATTAGAGTTTTTAAAGATGGGGATGTAGTCCATGTTGATGGAAATGTTGATCCTAAAAAAGATATGGAGACAATTAATACTGAGCTTTGTTTAGCAGATTTGCAAACCTTAGAAAAAGCTATCCCACGTCTTGAAAAGGAGGTTAGAACTGTTAAAGAAAAGGCGCCAGTCTTAGCTGCGGCAAATGAGGCGGCTGCAGTTTTAAACAATGGCCAACTTCTGCGAGGTAGCAAGGTAGATATTGCAGCCATTTCAGAGTTGCAGCTATTAACTGCTAAACCATTTTTATATGTATTTAATGTTGATGCCGCTGAGTTAGCAGATAGTAAATTACGAGATGAGTTAGCAGCTCTAGTAAAGCCAGCAGAGGCGATCTTTTTAGATGCAAAGACTGAGGCAGAGCTAGCTGATTTAGATGAGGCAGATGCGCTGGAATTGCTCAAAACAATTGGCTTAACCGAGCCAGGATTAACCACATTAGCAAGAGTTGGTTTTAATACATTAGGATTACAGACATATCTGACCGCAGGGCCTAAAGAGGCCAGAGCGTGGACGATTCATAAAGGTGATACTGCCCCAGCTGCAGCTGGAGTAATTCACACTGATTTTCAAAAAGGATTTATCAAGGCAGAGGTTGTGGCCTTTGATGATTTAGTAGCTGCTGGATCAATGGTGCAAGCCCGCGCCAATGGCAAGGTGCGAATGGAAGGTAAGGATTACGTGATGGCTGATGGCGATGTAGTGGAGTTTAGGTTTAATGTCTAAAAAACAAGCACACTTAAAAGATTTGCCAGTTAAAAAACGAGAAAACCTTCGCAATGTAGCAATTATTGCTCACGTCGATCATGGCAAGACAACTTTGGTTGATGCCATGCTTTGGCAATCTGGTGCATTTGCTGCACACAAAAAGCAGGATGAGGGCCAAGATCGAATGATGGATTCCATGGATCTTGAGCGGGAAAAAGGAATTACCATTTTAGCTAAAAATACTGCGGTAAAACGTGGTGAGACGATTGTAAATATCATCGATACTCCAGGACATGCTGATTTTGGTGGCGAGGTAGAGCGCGGCTTAGAGATGGTCGATGGCGTAATTTTATTAGTTGATGCCTCAGAGGGTCCACTACCACAAACACGATTTGTACTTCGCAAAGCTCTGCAAAAAAATCTGCCGGTAATTTTGGTTATTAATAAAGTTGATCGACCAGATTCTCGAATTGCCGAAGTTGTTGATGAGGCTTACGCACTCTTTTTGGACTTAGATGCAAATGAGGATCAAATTGAGTTTCCAATTGTTTACGCATCTGCCAAAGCTGGTAAAGCATCCCTTGATCGACCAGCCGATGGTGGCATGCCAAATAAAGAGAACTTAGATGTTTTGTTTGACACAATATTTTCAGCTATTCCAGCACCTGTTTATCATGAGGGTGCACCGCTACAAGCACATGTAACAAACCTTGATTCATCTCCTTTCTTAGGTCGTCTTGCATTATGTCGAGTTCGGGAAGGTGTTATAAAGAAGGGTCAATCAGTTATGTGGATTAAAACTGATGGCTCAACTGAGCGAGTAAAGGTTTCAGAGCTGTTAATTACCGAAGCGCTTGAGCGAGTGCCAGCACTTGAGGCCCACCCAGGTGACATTATTGCGGTGGCAGGAATTGAAACTATTACCTTAGGTGAAACACTTGCCGATCTAGAAAATCCTCACCCCTTGCCATTAATCACCGTTGATGAGCCAAGTATCTCGATGACTATTGGTATTAATACCTCACCCCTTGCTGGAAAAAGTGGCAATAAATTAACCGCCCGCCAAGTTAAGAGTCGACTTGATGCGGAGTTGGTAGGAAATGTATCTCTTAGAATTTTAAATACTGATCGTCCAGATACCTGGGAGGTACAAGGACGGGGTGAATTACAACTTGCAGTACTTGTTGAAATTATGAAGCGAGAGGGATTTGAGTTAACTGTTGGCAAGCCACAGGTTGTTACCAAGATGGTTGATGGCAAGATTCATGAGCCGATGGAGCGGTTATCAATTGATGCACCTGAGGAGTATTTAGGTGTTATTACCCAGTTAATGGCGCTTCGCAAAGGGCGAATGGAGCAGATGGTTAACCATGGCACAAGTTGGATTCGTCTTGATTATCGAGTTCCATCCCGTGGCTTGATTGGCTTTAGAACTGAATTTTTAACTGAGACACGTGGTACTGGATTACTTCACCATGTGTTTGATGGTTATGAGCCATGGCATGGTGAGTTGCGCACTCGCTCAACTGGTTCATTAGTTTCAGATCGAATGGGAACAGTTACGAGTTACGCCCTATATGGAACTCAAGATCGTGGCTCAATATTTGTTGAGCCAGGCGATGAGGTTTATGAGGGAATGGTGATTGGTGAGAACTCACGAAGTGAGGATATGGATGTTAACTGCGTAAGAGAGAAGAAGTTAACCAATATGCGAGCATCTGGTACTGATGAATCAGAGCGATTGATTCCGGCGAAGAAATTAAATATGGAAGGTGCGCTGGAATTTTGCCGCGAGGATGAGTGTGTTGAGGTAACCCCAGCGGTAGTTCGAATTCGTAAGGTTATTTTGGATGGCTCAACTAGGGCTCGAATAACCTCTAAGGCAAAGCGAGCAAACGAGAATTCATAATTATTACCGGGTGATAAAGCGGTAATGTCAGAGCTGCCTTGTTAAATTAGGCTGTGGCCAGCGCAAAAAGTAATATCGAATTAAATCTAGTTAGAGCAGCTGTAGCTGATACCGCAATACCAAAAGAGAGATTAACCCCAGATCAATTAAAGGTTGTAAACCACCACGGCTCTAGATTATTAGTTCTTGGCCAAGCAGGCAGTGGTAAAACGACAACATTAATTGCTGCAATCGCTCACCGTATCTCGCAAGGTGTTAACCCAAATTCAATATTGACAATTACCTATGGCAGGGAAAGTGCTAGCAAATTACGAGATCAAATTGCCTCAGCTAATCCCGCCTTGCACACCGTAGCTGAACCAATTGCAAGAACCTTTCACTCAATTGCATTTATGATTTTAAATGATCCAATTAATTTAGAGAGTGCTAGTGATAAGAGATATGTGCTGCTATCTGGTGCCGAACAGGATGCTCAGATAAGGCAGTTGTTGGAGTTGGATGCTGCAAATCCAGATGGAACTGTGTGGCCAAAGGAGTTAATTCCAGCCCTTACTACTCGAGGTTTTGCTAAAGAGGTGCGCGAATTTATTAGCCGAGCTACCGAACGTGGTAGCTCACCACAGGAGTTAACCTTATTTGCTAAAAAGTATGACCAAAAGTATTGGCCAGCACTCTGTGAGTTCTGGCAAAAATACAAAAATGTAATGGCATTACGTGATAGCACTACCTCACACTCATTTAATCGAGTAGACCCTAGTGAAATCATAGTTTTAGCAACTGAAAAACTTGAGTCCAATCCAAAATTATTAGATAAGTATCGCAAAATCTTTGAGGTAATTTATGTAGATGAGTTTCAAGAGTCAGATCGTGCTCAACGTAAATTACTACAGCTGCTGAGTTCGCAAGAGTTGGTGATCTTTGCAGATCCAGATAGTGCAGTTGGAAGATTTAGGGGAGCAGATCCAGATAACCTGATAGTGGATCTAGAAAACTTTGAGATAAAAAATAAGATCACCTTGCAAAGTCGTTTACGAGATACCCCTCAACAAGAGGTAGTGCTACTAAGTAGTGTTAGCGAAGAGGCAAATTTCATCGCCCATCAATTTAGATCAGCTCACCTAACTTTAGGAATCCCCTGGTCTGAGATGGCGGTCATTGTTAGATCACCCGGTGCTCAAATAAACGCCCTGCAACGTGCCTTTGCTATCAACTCAATTCCAGTTGAGATAGATGCACAAGCTCTCTCCCTTGGCGATAACCCAGCAATAAAGCCAATTATTACCATTGCCCAAATTGCAATTGGTCAACTAAAGCTAGTTGCTAGCAATTGGGATCAAATTGAAGAGTTGTTGAAAAGCGAGTTTGCTGGCGCGGATGCTATTTCAATTAGGCAGATGCGAATTGCATTAACAAAGGCGCAAAAAGGTGAACAGCTTAAAACTTCAACTGACTTAATTTTAGAAGCACTAACTGCACCAACTGCTGATCTGCCATGGGAGCAGTTGACCAGTCTTAAGCGAATAAATGATTTAATTAAAGAGGCGAAGAAAGCATTAAGTAAATCATCTGATATTTCTGATCTGTTGTGGAGTATCTGGAGTAATGGCAAAAACTATGAGGGTGAATTTATCTCACAAAGTTGGCAGCAGATAGCCCTTGCTGGTGGCACAAGAGGTGGCATAGCTGATCAAAATCTAGATGCGGTCATTACCTTGTTTGAGGTTGCTAGAAGATTTAGTCAGCGCCTGCCAGGTGCCAAACCATCCTTGTTTATTGATCAACTATTAGGAGAGAAAATTCTTGCCGACAGCATTACTGCAACTGCTCAACGAGGTGAGGTAGTTAAGGTCTTAACTGTTCACTCTGCCAAAGGTTTAGAGTGGCAATTAGTTGCCTTAGCTGGCATGCAAGAGGGAAGTTGGCCGAATCTAAAGCAACGTGGCTCCCTACTAGGTAGTGAGCGATTAGTTGAGATCTTCAGGCATGGCATAAGTAATGCCCAGCAGCTAGATGCTATTTCAGCAGCTGGCTTAGCCCAAGATGAAAAGCGATTGTTAAATGTTGCATTAAGTAGAGCAAGTAAAAAAGTAATGATCACCGCAGTTGCTCATGAGGATAATCAACCATCTAGATACTTTGAGCAGTTAGCGCCAGAGGATATTCAAATTTCACAAACTCAAAGATCAATTACCCAACCGGCGTTAGTGGCTGCTCTTCGGCGGATGGCAACAGTTGCAAATCAGGAAGATATTGCCTTTGCTGCTCGGGCGTTAAAAACTTTGGCTGTCAATGGAGTCAAAGCAGCCGATTCAAAAAATTGGGTTGGTATAGCACCTGCTTCAACGCAGTTGCCGGTAATTACTGAAAATGAACAACTTAGAATCTCACCCAGCTCACTTGAAAGCTTTACTGAGTGTGGATTGAAGTGGATGCTAGAGCAAAGTGGTGGCAAGGATGGTGATTCCACCGCACAGGTTCTTGGCTCTGCCATCCATGTAATTGCCGCCCAATTAAAGGATCAACCTGATCTTTCCTTAGAACAATTAGAGGCAAAGTTAAAGGGTGCTTGGTCCTTAATTGATATGAATAAGGGCTGGATTAAAGATTATGAGTACCGTCGGGCGGCCCTAATGCTGCAAAAGTTTTATGGTTGGCACTTAAGTAACAAAAATAAGCTCATTGGGGTTGAGGAAAAATTTGAGTTTAAATTAGGAAGAGCAATTGTCTCTGGCTCCATAGATAGAGTGGAGTTAACCACTGAAGGCAAGTATTACATTGTTGATTTAAAGACTGGTGCTACCCCTATCTCTTATGAGGATGCACAAAGCAATAAGCAATTACAAAGTTACCAACTAGCTGTTGTTAATGATGGCTTTAAAAATAAGTTAGAGCACCAAGAGGTGGGTGGTGCGCAATTAATTTTTGTGGGCGACCATAAAGGAAAGGACGCAAAGCCAAGGCCGCAGGATCCAGTCGATGTTAAAGCGGTAAGTGAAGAGATTGAAGAGATTGCCATCAAAATGAGTGATAAACGTTTTGTGGCAATTATCAACGAAAGATGTCGATCTTGTGCAGTTAAATCATCTTGCCCAATTCAACCTGCAGGTAAATCGGTGATTCAATCATGACAATTAAGCACTCCGCAATTGATATTGCAAAGAAAATTGCTGCAATTGACCCAACTTTTAGAGTGCCAACTGATGAGCAGATCCCAATAATTGAATCACCACTTGCACCGGCAGTGGTAATTGCTGGTGCTGGCTCTGGCAAAACTGAGACGATGAGCCAACGAGTTTTGTTCTTAGTAGCAAATTCAATTATTACTCCTAATCAATTATTAGGTTTAACCTTTACTCGAAAAGCTGCTGGTGAGTTAGCAAAACGTATTAAGCACCGGCTTCGTCAGTTGAAAAAGGCTGGTTTGTTACCAGATCACTTGGATGAGTCTGAGTTAACTGTTGCTACCTATCACTCTTACGCTGGCAAAGTTTTAGCAGATCATGCAATTCGAATTGGCATCGATGCTGATTCAGATCCAATTGGAGAGGCAGCAGCGTGGCAGATCGCATTTGAAGAGGTCTCTAGATATTCAGGTGGGGATCTGCCAATTAATGGTTCTACCGCATCTGTTGTGCAGGAGGTGATGGATTTATCAACTGGATTAGCTGAAAATGATCGAAGCGCAGAGGAGATTATTGATTACACCCAAAAACTACTTGCTCAAATCTCGCAGTTTAGTGATCGACAAACGGTGCCGGTAGTTGAGTTTAAAGAGGAGCTAAAGCAGCGGCTTGCAATTTTGCCGATTGTTGCCGCTTTTGATAATCGTCGAAAGGAAAGTGGTTTATTAACCTTTAATGATCATATGTCGATCGCTGCCAGATTAGTTAGCGAAAGTAAGACAAGTCATAGTGATGATATTGGTGCAATTGAGCGAGGCAAATACAGGGTAGTTTTACTAGATGAGTACCAAGATACTTCTTTTAATCAAATCAAGTTTTTATCAAATCTTTATGGCAATAACCATCCAGTAACTGCAGTTGGTGATCCTAATCAGGCTATTTATGGCTGGCGTAGTGCTAGCTCTGAAACTTTAGATACCTTTTCACAATCATTTAATAGTAAAGCTATGCGATTTAATCTATTAACTACTTGGCGAAATGATAACGCCATATTAGATCTTGCTAATGTTGTGATTGATCAAATTTCAACGGATAAGCAAATAGCTAAGTTAACCGCTCGTCCTAATGCTAAAACTGGTGAGGTAATTTGCGCTGTCTATGAAACACAGGCACAAGAGGGTTCAGAGATAGCTGCATATTTTGCTACAAAATGGTTTGAGAAAGAGCGAGAGAATCTGCCTGCTGATAAGAAATCAACCTTTGCAGTTTTAGTTAGAAATAGATCTCAAATTGATTTGATTCAATCTGCTTTTAATGAGATAAATATTCCAACAGATGTAGTAGGTGTTGGCGGCTTAATTAACACACCAGAGGTAGCAGACATAATTGCCCTACTTCGCACTCTAACCATGCCTGAGTCAGGTACTGCGCTAATGAGGTTATTGACTGGCCCGCATTTAAATCTTGGCGCTAGGGATCTAATGGCGTTGGGTAGTTTCACAAAAGCATTTGCCAGAGATAATGATTTTTCAAGGGGTGCGCAGTTAAAGCAGGCTCTTGAGGAGGATATTGAGGTAATAGCAACTGCAGATGAGTTTGCTACCGGTTCCATTATTGAGTCATTAGAGCAATTGCTAATACTCACCCCTGCGGAATTAAACAAGTATCAAAAAACTCCAGAATTTACTACAGAAGGATTGGCCAGATTAAGAAGATTCTCTCTGGCACTTCGTGCCCTGCGCCGAAATCTAAATGGCTCAATAACTGAGGCAATAATCGAAGCCTCTGAGTTTTTATCTTTAGATACCGAGGTTTTAGTAAGGGATGGCTGGCAAAATGGCCGAAGAAACATCGACCGATTCTTAGATGAGGCTGCAAGATTTCAGAAAAACGGCGGAAGCTTATTTAACTTCTTGCAATGGCTAAAGATCGCACAAGATGCTGAAGGAGGACTTAAGCCAGCAGAGGTTGATGTGAGAAGTGATGCTGTTCAAATATTAACCATTCATGCAGCCAAGGGTGCTGAATGGGATTATGTTGCAATACCCGGATTAGCCGAAAAGAGCTTTCCAAATGTAGGTAAAAAATCAGATAACTGGATTACAAATGCGGGCAGTATTCCGGTGAGCATGCGTGGTGATTATCAACAGCTCCCTTCAATTAACTTTGATAATTTTTCAACAAACAAAAATTTGAAAGATGGAATAGAAAGCTTTAGTGATCAGTGGAAATCTCGCAAGGCTATGGAGGAGATGCGCCTGGCATATGTGGCTATCACCAGGGCAAAGCAGGGATTAATTTGCACAACCTCTCATTTTAGAACTGGCGAAAATGTGGTTGCCCCAAGTCCGTTATTTCAGTTATTTGCTAATGCAGTAGTAGGTATTCCAGGTGGCAAAGTGATTGCTGAAGCACAAATTCCAGATGGCATTAATCCAATGAAGGAAAATCCCATTACCGCTTATTGGCCAAGCCAAAGTATGGAGGTTACAAAACTGCGAGAACTTGCTGAAGTAGTAGATGCAAGTGAGCCATTTACTAAAAATGAGGTCGAGCAGGTAATTAATAGTTCAGCAGATAAAGAAAAAGTTAGTTTATTAAATGATTTAAAAATGATTATTAATGAGATTCAATCTAAAAGTAGCAAGCAAAATATTGTTCTGCCAAGTCGCTTATCAGTCTCTACGCTGCTTTACCTTGCAAATGATCCAAAGGAATTAGCCCTTAGATTAAGAAGACCAATGCCAAATCACATCGATAAATACGCAAGACGTGGAACAGAGTTTCACCTGTGGCTTGAAAATCATTTCAAGCACCCATCTTTGATCTCGATGGATGATTTGTTTAATGATGATTTAGCAAATGATCTCATGCAGGATGCACCCCTCGATAAGTTACAAAATGCCTGGCTAGCCAGTGAATGGGCCAATCGAGAGCCAATTGCGGTTGAAGTGGGATTTGAAACCATGATCGACACCACTTTAATTCGAGGAAGAATAGATGCGGTGTATCAAACAACTGCTGATCATTATGAGGTGGTGGATTGGAAGACTGGAAAGGTGAAATCAGGTGAGGATCTACAGACTGCTGCAATTCAACTTGCGATGTATCGACTTGCCTATTCAAAACTTAAGAGTGTACCGATCGAAAATATTTCAGCAGCATTTCATTATGTTGTAGACAATGAAACAGTCAGACCAGCTGATATTTTGAGTGAGTCAGAGTTAATTGCCTTAGTTAGTAAGGTTCCAATTCAGATCTGAATTTCGACCCCAATAGGGGTGTGATCTGATATTTGAGTGGCGGTTGATTGAATCGGCTTAATACTTAAAATCCTACTAAGTACTTTTTTACGAAGCATAATGTAATCAAATTGAATCTTTGGCCTCCAACTTGGGTAGGTGGCTTGTGAAACTAATGATTTAAAACCGCTCAATTTACTCGGCAAATTTGCCGGCAGATTTAAATCACCAGTTAGTAATGCTAATCCGGGCAGTTTTTTTAAAAAGAAAGAGAGTTTATTGAGTTGAAAGATATTTACGCCAGGCACGAAGGAGAGGTGAGTAGTTGCAATGGTGTAGCCATTTTCAAGCTCAGCAATAAGTGCAACTCTTGGTTCATCTTTTACATAGATAAACCTAACTCCTTTGCCATCATCCCTTGGAATTAGTAGCGGCATTCCAATAATAGATCTTCCAAGCTTTTTAACATAAAGTTTTTTTATTGGCCAATTGGTTGCAAGAGCAATTCCATAACTAGCCTTGGGGTTTTTATCTAATGAGCTTTGAGTGATTATAGAATTTTTCAAATCTTTAACGCTGCGCCACTTCTCACCTGGAGTCCCAATTAAAGTTGGTAAGTATGCCCAGTACTTAAGTTGCATGTTCTGGGCAACTACCTCTGTCTGATTAGTAAAATCAGATCTAGATTGAAAGTAATCCACCTCTTGTAGCGCTATAAAATTTGGTTGTAATTGATCAGCAACTCTCTTTGCCGCACTTGCTAGCTCCACCTGCCAATCTTGCGAGTTAGTTGGCGGGATTTTCTGGCCATGTAAAAGATTCCATGAGATCACTCTCAATCTTTGAGCGGGGGCGACAACCATGACGACAGGCTAGTAGGGTCTCCCGGTGATGGCCCCGCATAAACCACTAAATCTTCCATTGGCAGTAGCTGAGGTCGATCGTGCTGCCCATTTACGCAGTGATCTGACTTATTTAAATTCAGCTTGGGCGCAGGCATCAGTGCTTTTATTTTCAGATGAAAAATTTGCCACCGAAAAGGATCAATTGCTTTTTACCTCTGGACAATCACTGGGTGCTTATCAGGATCAAAGTGATTACTTCTTGGGGCTTAAGGATTCAAAACCATTTTTTGTTCGACATTTAGCAAGTGAACATGGCTTAACTGGTGAGTTTAAAACCTTACGTGAAGTTGGCTCTTTTTTATCAGCGCAAGATATTGGATTGGCAGTTCATGCTCAGGGGCTGGCAAATTGGCATAAAAAACATCCAAGATGTGCCATATGTGGTGAAAAAACTATGGTTGTTTTAGCTGGGGCGGTACGAAGATGTCCGGCAGATCAGAGTGAACATTACCCGCGAACTGATAGCGCAATAATTGTTTTAGTTAAGGATTCTCAAGATCGAATCCTGTTGGGCAGACAAAAAGTATGGCCAAAAAATAGATTTTCAACATTTGCTGGCTTTGTTGAGCCAGGTGAATCTTTTGAAAATTGTGTCACTCGAGAGGTGATGGAGGAAGCAGGGGTGAAGGTAAAAGAGATCAACTACCTTGGCTCACAACCTTGGCCATTTCCCGCATCACTCATGATTGCCTTTGAGGCAATTACTGACACACCTGAGTTAGCCCGTCCTGATGGTGAGGAGATTGAGGAGATTCGCTGGTTTACACGAGATGAAATGAAGAGTGCGATTGCTGAAAAATCTTTAATTCTCCCTCTTGAAATTAGTGTGGCTAGACAAATGATTAAAGCTTGGTATGGAAAAGGTGCTGAAACTGAGTTAAGCGGTAAAGAATCATGGCGATAGATGATGCTGCAATACTGGCGCAGCTAGATCCAGATCAACTTGCTGTAGTAAAAGCAATCACTGGTCCAGTTTGTGTGATTGCAGGTGCTGGCACGGGAAAAACTCGAGTAATTACCAATCGAATTGCATATGCAATTAATGCTGGGGTAACTGATCCCACCAAAGTTTTAGCACTTACCTTCACCGCAAAGGCAGCTGGTGAGATGAGAGCAAGATTGCGCACTCTCGGCGTACCAAATGCCACGGCCAGAACCTTCCACTCAGCTGCACTTAAACAACTTTTGTACTTTTGGCCTTACGCATTTGGTGGTCAATTTCCATCGCTATTAACCACAAAATCTGGATTTATTAGTCAAGCAATTACAAGGGCAGAGGTAGCAATTCCTGCTCAGGTAAATGCCCTACGTGAAATCGCAAGTGAAATTGAGTGGGCAAAGGTTCTTGAGATCTCTCCTGATAATTACCTAGAAGAGGCGATTGCAAATAACCGATTGGTCAGGCTGCCTAATAGCAAGGGTGACTCTGAAAATCTCTCCATGATTGCCCAGGTTTATGAGGCTTATGAATCATTAAAAAAGCAGGAGCGCACCTTAGATTTTGAAGATGTTTTACTACTAACAGTTGGTATGTTAGAAGAAGATCGCGGAGTACGAGAGCGAATACAGGATCAGTATCGCTACTTCACCGTTGATGAGTACCAGGATGTCTCGCCTCTGCAACAGCGATTACTTAATCTCTGGCTGGGAAATCGTCAGGAGATATGTGTTGTAGGCGATGCTGCCCAAACTATTTACTCATTTGCTGGTGCTACTTCAAACTTTTTACTTAACTTTCAAAATAGATTTCCTAATGCGCAAGTGTTTCGACTTTCTCGTGGGTATCGCTCTACCCCTGAGATTATCAATACCGCTAACGCAATCTTGCGAGCTGCAAATTTAGTTTCAGATCATGGTAGCCAATTGCAATCTGCAAATGCGCATGGCGATAAACCAGTTGTAAATGGCTTTAGTACCGCCCAAGATGAGATCTCATATGTCGCCTCTGAAGTGGCCAGGTGTATTTCGCAAGGGGTGGATTCCGCTGATATTGCAATATTGGCTAGAACTAACGCTCAACTAGATCAGGTCAAGGCGGCGCTAAATAATGCCAAGATCCCAAGCCAGATCAGATCCGGAGAGCGATTTTTTGACCGCACCGATGTTCGAGATGTTATGCGAATTATTAGAAGCGCCTCTGTTTTACCCTCAGAGGGTGGAGATTGGTACTCCGATTTAGTTGCGGTGCTAAGGCCCTTTGGCGAGGCAGATTTTGTGGTCGCATTTTTAAGATTAGCAAAGAGCATTCAAGAAAATGGTGGCACAAATATGCGTGCTTTTTTGCGTGAGATTGAGGATCGGGCTGAACAAAATAATCCACCGACCTTGCCAGGGGTTACCTTGGCAACCTTACATGCAGCTAAAGGCTTGGAGTGGAGTCATCTATTTTTAATTGGAGTTTCAGATGGTGTGCTACCAATGGGTAATGATTTAAATGAGGAGCGAAGGTTGTTTTATGTGGGGGTTACGCGGGCAAAGGAGCGAATCCAAATCACCTACGCCGGCAAGCCCAGCGTATTTCTAGCGCAATTTAATTAAGTTGCATCAAAGATAGGCAATGCCTTACTCTTTGCAAATGGCAAAAGTAGTGAAATCAAATACAGCAGTTGCATCAATTGCAACTACTGCTAATTGGTATGCCATCACACCAATTACGGCGAATTCTTCATATCGCTCAGATTGGTCAAATAAGCGCTCTAATAAGGGTTTTTATACCTTTACATTAGATCGCACCCCTGGGAGCTATATCGGCTAAGGTCGAGATAGAAGCCAAGGGGCCCGCGAATCTAATGATTCGGGGCCCTTTTTCTTTTATCAAATAACTTCCAATAATTGCCAAGCAACTGGCAAAGAAAAACTGCACCAAACTAAATGAAAGATAACCGAAAGGAAAGGTGAGAACGATGACCGTTCTCTTCAGCGAACTACTTGTACCAGGCTGGGCACAAGGCCCAACCGCCAAAATTGGATTGGGTGATGTCACCTGGGCTTATGAGGATGCCCCAGTGATCTCCTATACCGATTACTCCACCAACTCAACAGCAAATGTTGGTAGTAAGAGTTATCAGGGGACGGTGGCATACAAGCGCGCAGATAATCCTTTCGCACCTGACATAGCTCAGGCTCCTAAGATTTCCAGTCTTCCTTGCCACTCTTCAGATCCTGAACTCTTCTTCAGCGAGCAACCAGCAGTTATTGCCCAAGCAAAGGCCTTATGTGGCAGCTGCCCGATGAAGGCTAAATGTTTACAAGGGGCCCTTTCTCGGGCGGAACCTTGCGGAGTATGGGGCGGAGAGTTATTTGATGAAGGTCAGGTAATTCAAAGCAAACGTAGCCCAGGACGACCGGCAAAGGTTGCACAGGCTAGTTAGATTTATAAAGTTGAAATCAACTGTTAACTAGAAAGGGTTAACAAAAAAGCGGTGGGGCTAGTTTTAAACCAACCCCACCGCTTTTACTTTTGGTTACTTGCTTATTTATTAAGCCTTACCAAGAATACGATTTACCTTTGTGCCACAAACTGGGCAGATTCCTTGTGCCATACGGCGACCAGAATCAGAGACCTTTACATGTCCTTCAAAGGAGCGCTTCTCTTTGCACTTAACGCAGTAAGCCTCACCCTTGTACTCTTCAGCCATTTTCTTCCTCCATCCGCCGCACTCTAGGGAGCATGCTGGCAAGTTCCGGCATGTGAGTACGAATAGCAACACCATACCCCTAGTGGTGCGCTCAGTTGGGGTTTTCCACGCTTAAAAACCCAAATATTAAGTCAAAAGGTTAAAAATCTGGGGTAAAACTAGATATTTACTGCAGGAATAACACCTGATCCACCACTTTGGCTACCAAGTTCAAACCCCTCTAAAAATGCCTCGGCCTTGCCTTGGTCGGTGAAACGATTTAAATAAGAGTAAAAATTTTGGTCATGACCTGGAATGATTAAATGAATTAGCTCGTGAAATATTATGTAATCCAAAACGTATTGCGGTGCACCAATTAGTCGATCTGAGATTCGAATGGTTCGATCAGCTGTAGTGCAAGATCCCCACCGCTCACTCATGTTTCGCCAATTAATACTTGCTGGCTTTACCTGTGCCTCAGGTAGATACTTTTCTAATAACTCAAGGCCCATCTGCATAAGTTGAGAGTCAGTTTTTCTCGATCTAGCCTCTCTACGTAAAACCATGGCAATCATCTCTGGAATTATTTCAATCTCCTGCCGCCTGCTCATTTTGGCTGGAATATGAATTTCAATGACACCGCCCTCACGGAAGGCGCTTATGCTGCGCCGCCTTCGCTCCTTTCGAATTACTCGATGTGCAGGCAGATCAGGTGGTAGTGCTGGGGTATTTTGGCTTCTGCGCTTAGAGATTTGGGCAACAGGTGGCAGCAGATCACCAAAGAGGATCTCCTGCTCAAAGTTATCCACCGTTACCTCTTCTTATCCACCATAATTGTGGGTGTCTCCACAGGTTAATCCACAGCAGGTACCATAATTTTACGCAATGATTCTCTAACGGGTGCTTCTGCCATACCGTATTGGCGCGAGCTTTTTATTCATAGCAAAAATTCGGTGTTAAGCGGTAACAATTTTCAAAAAATATCTTTTTTAAAACACCATTCTAAGTTGATTCTCACCTTTTATTCCCTTATGTTTGCGCTACGAAGTCCTCGGATAACCGTTTCATATCTGCAAGGGGAAGGCAGATAAGAAATTGTGCGCCCGGGGATTTCGCTTTTAAAGGTGGTTGCTTAAATTAATCCAGATAGATCATCAGGCACTGTGACACTATCTAAAAAGCCTTTCACATTAGCTAAATCCTCCGGCATTGGCAGGAATGCTGGATCCTCCCAGCACTTATCGCGACCATCAGAGCCTCTTAATGATTTAACCTCACTCCAAAATGCTGATGCCTCTCGCATTTTTCTCGGTGAGACCTCTAATCCAAGAAGGTTTGCAAATAGCTGTTGCATTGGTGCATTAGTTGCGCGGCGACGTCTGGAATTTTCAATAAGAGCTGAAAATGCTGGAATGCGCTCGGCAGCAACTTGGGAAATCACATGATCAATCCAACCTTCAATTAATGCCAATGTCATCTCTAATCTAGTCAGAGCTAACTCTTGTGCTGGTGTTTGTTGTGGTGTGAACAGGCCGGCATTTAGTGCCAAGTTAATTGATTGGGGATTGTTTATATCAATCTCTCCATTTGCCATGGCTTCTTCTGCTTGCCGGGTAATTGACTCCACATCAATTGTGATCCCTTTGCCATAGGCGGTGATTAAATCCTTAATGTAGTTTTGCAACCACGGGGTATTGGCAAATAAACGTGCAGCAGCACTTTCGCGCAGGGATAAGTAGATCGCTACCTGCTCATGATCAATACCTAATCCATCTGACCAATCATTAATGTTTTGGGGTATTAAATGTGAGCCTGAATCTGCTTTTAAAAGAGGAATTGCAACATCATTTGCGCCAGTAATTGAGTTAGCCAGTAAACCAACGGTCTGGCCTAATTGAGTTGCGATGAGATTGCCCATAAAGCCACGAAGAATTCGGGCAAGCATTAACTTCATCGCCTCTTGCTGGGCTTGTGACTGCTCACCAGATCCCATAAATTCAATTGGCAGAGGATTGTTTGTAGTGGCTATGACATTGCCAAGAGCATCAGCCATACCCACGGCCAGCGGCTCAATTATTACTTGCCAGCCATGTACCGACTCTTCGAGCCAATCACGTTTTGACCAAGCACTTTGACTAGGCATTACAGATGCTGGGAATAAAATTTCCGTATCTAGCCAGGTATTTGCCAACTGAAGAGATTGTGTAAATTGGTTTTGGTCTAAAGTTCCGATTGGCAAATCACCCTTTGCGGTAATGATCTTCTTTGCTATCTCACGTAAGTTTGAAACGGTGATTAAACTTTGATCTGGACTAGTATTTCCAGATTGCATACTTTCAAAAAAAGATTTAGCTCCTGCCAGGGCATTAGAGTCAACTCCCATTTCTGAGAATTTCTTAAGCAGCGCATCAAAGTCAGGCTGACCATCATTTGGTAAAAAGCCAAAACCCATTTTCTCTATCCTGCCTTTGATTGAATATTTAAAGCTTGCTCTGGGTAGAACAATAATGCCACCTATTTTGTTCCCCGCTGATTAAGATGGGGTTATGAGCTCAAGTGCGGCATCTGCCCTAATCTGGTTACTTATCCCGATTGTGGCGGTCTCCTGCGCAATCATTTATGGGATTTGGATCACTAAATATAAGTCTAAGTTTGATAACCAAACCAGTAGATCAGTAAACAACTTCAAAAAATTTCAAAATTCCTTTCGCCCTAAAAATTAGTTTGGTGAAGATAAGAAAATGAGATCTTTGCTGCCTACCAGAGGCTTTGTTCCCACTCCGACTAAAGCGGCTCTGACTCTTTTAATCCTAGGCTCTCTTTTCTTGCCAGCACCTTTTGTAATGCTGGCCCCAGGAGATCCACAAAATGTTCTTGGCTCAGCCATAAAAATCTCAGGCACTCAGACATATCCAACAACGGGCAAGCTTTCAGTTACTGCTGTAATGGTTACTGATCCAGATTCCTACATAACCGCTTTTGATATTTTTTATGGCTGGGTAGATAAGAATCGTGCCATCCTGCCACGAGAGCAGGTATACCCAAAGGGTGAAACTGCAGCCGAGGCGGTACGTGAGGGTGCAGCCGAGATGAGCAGCTCACAAATTAATGCCACCGCTGCTGCACTTTCTTATTTGGGGTATAAAACTGAGTCAAAATTAGAAGTAGTTGGCGTGAGTGAAGAGAGTAAAGCCTACAAGGTGATTGAGATTAATGATCAGATTCTTTCCATAGATAAATTAAAACTTAACAACACCACTGATGTCTTGCGGTATTTAGAAGATAAAAAAGCTGGTCAGGTAGTTGCAGTTGAGATTAATCGACCTGGTGTAGGTGTATTAATTAAGAACATAGCATTATCACCAAGGCCAGATGGCTCAGCTTTCATCGGTATAAATATCCAGGAGCAATTTGATTTTCCATTTGATGTGAATATAAAACTGGCTGAGACAGGTGGACCAAGTGGCGGATTGATCTTTGCACTTGGCATAGTTGAGAAACTAACCCAACAAGATTTGATTCGCTCTAGAAATATTGCAGGCACTGGCACTATTACAACCGATGGGTTGGTTGGACCAATTGGCGGTATTGCTGAGAAGATTATTGGCGCCAAAAATGATGGCGTTGATCTATTTTTTACCCCAATAAAAAATTGCCAAGATATAAACAATCCTGACCAAGCAGGTGCAGGCAAGGGGGGTAAAGGCATGAAAATTGTGCCGGTTGCCACACTTGCTGAGGCGATTGAAGTGTTAAAACTACCTGAGAATGCCAAACTTCCCAGCTGTAAAAGCTATGCCTAAGAGTGGCTAAGATCTGCGCATGAGCAATTCTGGTTTTGGTGGTGGTGGTTTTAACCGCAACAACAATCCATTTGGTGGCAGCGGTATTGGTGGAAACTTTCCAAATCCATTTGCTAATCGCGGTGGTGGTAAAAGACGAGTCAGCCCGTTAACAATTACCTTTATTGTTATTTTTATTTTGTCCAGTATTTTAGTTTCGCTAAGTGGTTTCTATGCAGACTTACTCTGGTTTCGCTCCGTTGGCTTTGTTGATGTTTGGCAAACCTCTCTATTTACCAAAATATATTTATTCATTGGTTTTGGTTTAATTACTGCTGCAGTTATTTCACTCAATATTTATTTAGCCTTCAAAAAGCGCCCAATTTATGTCCCAGTAACAGTCGAGGCTGAAAGTTTGGAAAGGTATCGCGCTCAATTAGAGCCAATTCGTAAGCTGGTATTGATAGGAACATTCCTAGTAATTTTCTATTTCGCTGGAAGTTCTGGATCCAGATTTTGGCAAACTTGGCTTCTTTTCCGAAATTCAACTGAGTTTGGTCAGGTCGATCCACAATTTGGCTTAGATATCTCATTCTTCGCATTCAAGCTACCAATGTGGCAAGCATTAATTGGCTGGGGTATTTCGACAATTGTTTTAGCAATTATTGCCGCAGCAGCTGTTCACTACATTTATGGCGGTATCAGACCACAGGTAAAGGAAGAGCGCACAACTGTTGCAGCTCGAGTGCAGCTTTCAATTTTGTTAGGCCTTCTAGTACTTCTGAAGGCAGTTGCCTACTGGTTTGATCGTTATGCACTGACCTTAAAAGAAGGACGGTTGATTACCGGTCTTACTTTTAGTGATGTCAACGCATTATTACCTGCCAAATCTATACTGGCTGCAATTGCAGTTATCTGCTCACTCTTGTTCTTTGCAAACATAATTAGAAAATCTTGGCTACTGCCAACAGCAGGCGTGGCCCTAATGGTAATTGCATCGGTATTAATTGCTGGTGTCTATCCAGCAGCTATTCAACAATTCCAAGTTAAGCCATCTGAATCAACAAAAGAAGCACCGTTTATTCAACGTAACATTGATGCCACACGAGCTGCTTATGGCCTATCAGATGTAGTAGTTACAGATTATCAAGCAACAGTTGCCACATCAGCTGGCCAACTTGCGAATGATGCTGCCACGATTGCCAATATTCGACTGATGGATCCAAATGTTTTATCTGCAACCTTCAGACAGTTGCAGCAAATAAAGCCATATTATGCCTTTGCAGATTCGTTAGATATTGATCGTTACAAGATTGATGGCAAAGAACGAGATGTAGTTGTTGCAGTACGTGAGTTAAATATTGATGGTAACCCATCTCGAAACTGGATTAATGATCACTTGGTTTACACACATGGTTTTGGAATGGTCGCTGCTTATGGAAATACAGTAGATGCTGATGGTAAGCCAACCTTTGTAATTGGAGATATTCCACCAACCAAAGGATTAGGTGAGTTCCAACCTCGAATTTACTTTGGAGAAAATGTTCCTGATTACTCAATTATTGGTGGTCCAGCAGCGAGCAACCCAGTAGAACTTGATTACCCAGATGATAATTCACCGAATGGTCAAAAGAATTACACATACACCGGTCAAGGTGGTGTGCCAATGGGCTCTCTATTTACTCGATTGTTGTTTGCTATCAAGTATCAGGAACAAAGAATTGTTTTATCAAATTTGATTAACTCTGAATCAAAGATATTGTTTAATAGAAATCCACGCGAGCGAGTTGCCAAGGTTGCTCCTTGGTTGACTCTAGATGGCGACCCATATCCAGCTGTCATAAATGGAAAGATACTCTGGATTATTGATGGCTATACCACCAGCTCTGGCTATCCAAACTCAAGGGTTGTAAATCTTGCTAATACTGGCGATGCTTTAACAAGTAGATCCAATGCTGTTTCATCCTTGGACGATCGAAATGTGAATTACATACGAAACTCAGTTAAAGCAACGGTTGATGCCTACGATGGAACTGTTTCTTTGTATCAGTGGGATGTGAAAGATCCGGTGCTTGCCACCTGGAGCAAAGCATTTCCAGGAACTGTTAAACCAAGGAGTGAGATTTCAGCTGAATTACTCTCCCACATTAGATATCCAGAGGATATGTTCCGTGTTCAACGAGATATTCTCAGTGCCTACCATGTAACTACCGCTGATGCTTTTTATGGTGGACAAGATTTTTGGCGGGTACCACTAGATCCTTCAAGTTTTGGTGCAAACTCAGCAAATCAACCTCCTTACTACCTGACGATGCAAATCCCAGGACAAAGTAAGCCAACCTTCTCGCTCTACACACCTTTTGTACCAAGAGGTGGCCGCGAGAACTTGACTGCTTTAGCAGTTGTCAACGCCGATGCTGGCGATGAGTACGGAAAGATCACAGTTTTACAATTACCGCGATCAACAAACGTGCCAGGTCCATCACAGGTAGCATCTAATTTTGAGGCAAAGCCTGAGGTTGCAACATCGCTTTCTTTGCTTCGTCAAGGTGGAGCTGATGTAGTACTAGGTAATTTGTTAACACTTCCAGTTGGTAAAGGTTTGCTTTATGTACAACCAGTGTATGTACGAGCAACTGGTAATACTGCTGCCTATCCATTACTACAAAGAGTTCTAGTTTCTTTCGGAGATCAAATAGGATTTAGTGAAACCTTACAAGGTGCTTTAGATCAGGTCTTTGGCGGTGATTCTGGAACAGATTCCTCTACTAATCGACCAAACACTCCAATCAATGAAGGCGCTGGCACTAGCCAAGCGATTCGATCAGCAATTGCTTCATTGCAATCTGCATTTGCAGATCTTAAAGCAGCACAACGACGTTTAGATGGTGCCGCTGAAGATCGAGCAAGAGCCAGAGTTGAAGCAGCAATTGCAGCATTAGTTGCTGCACAAAATAGATAATAAATTCATTTATTTGGGTTAAATGCCCATCTCCTCTAGGATTTATTCACCGACGCGGGGTGGAGCAGCTCGGTAGCTCGCTGGGCTCATAACCCAGAGGTCGTAGGTTCAAATCCTGCCCCCGCTACCAATCCTTACTTAATACGTAAGCTATTTAAGACTACAAATAAAGAGGATAGCGACATTGCAGCCGCTGCATACATGGGCGATAAATTGCCGCTAGCAGCAACTGGAATAAAGGCTACGTTATAGAAAAAAGCCCAGCCTAAATTTGATTTGATTACCTTCACACTCTTTTTTGAGATCGCCATTGCATCTAAAACAGCTGTCAATGAAGGTCTAATCAAAGTTATATCAGCTGCGGCAATAGCCGTTTCAGTTCCCGATCCCATGGCAATACTCAGATCAGCCTTTGCTAGCGCAGCTGCATCATTAATGCCATCACCAATCATCAATACCTTGCCTTTTTGCTGTAAATTTTCAACAAATGTTAATTTATCTTCAGGGGTAGCAGAGGCGAAAATGTGGTCAATTGGAATTCCAACTGCAGAGCCCATTGATATTCCAGCAGTCTCGCTATCACCAGTGACCAGCCAAGTATTGATTCCTGAGATTTGTAATCTTTCAACTGCCTGCTTACTTTCAGGTTTGATTAAATCACCAACCTCAAATACACCATATGCCAAACCATCAATAGCCAGTATTGCAACAGAGTTGGCCCGTTGATTAGCTGATTCAATCGCTTGGGTAAGTTTTGGTGCAAACTCAGTGGTTGATCGTGCAATTGATATAGCAGAGCCAATCAGAACAGCCTTTGAAGCAGAATCTTTAGGTGATGGGATTCGGGCAGCGACCCCAGCACCTGGCCTGTGCTCAAAATCTAAAACCTCTACTTTGGTAACACCTTGCTTCATTAGTGATGCTGAAATTGCTTTAGCAATTGGGTGTGAATCTAAACTTTCGATCGACAATGCGTATGACAGTAATTCTGAAGTGGAAATTGCCGTGCTTTCTGTGGTGAGTGGATTGTTAATTAGGGTCATCTCAAGAAGCACCATCTGCCCAGTGGTAATAGTTCCAGTCTTATCAAACACCGCATCAGTAATCCCAACAGCCTTTTCAATGGAGCGTGGTGATCTGAGGACAATTCCAGATCTTGCAGCTTTACCAGTTGCCACCATTAAAGCAATTGGTGTTGCTAGTCCTAGAGCGCAAGGGCATGCAATTACTAAAACTGCCACTGCTGCTGTCACAGACTTAACAAGCTCTGCACCGGTGAAGTACCATGCGATGAAAGTAATCACAGATAGTAATAAAACCGAAGGAACAAAAACTTTACTGATCTTATCCGCCAATTGTTGAGCAGGCGCTTTTTCTGATTGAGCAGCTAAAACCATTCGAGTAATCCGAGCTAACTCAGTATCTGATCCAATTCGAGTAGCTTTGACTAAAATATTTCCATTGTTATTTATTGATCCAGCAAAGACTAAATCACTCACTCCCACCTCAATTGGTGTGACCTCGCCTGTTAAAAATGCATTATTGATGGTGGAATAACCGGAGATCACTTGCCCATCAGTTGCAATGCGATCGCCAGGCTTTACAACAAATACATCTCCAACTTGAAGTTGATCAATCGGAATTACAATATTTCCATTTACTGCCTGAACCTCGACCTCACCAGCGGAAAGTTTGAATAGTTCTGCTAATGCAGAGCCAGCCTTGCGCTTGGCTCGGTGTTCTAGGTAACGACCTAACATCACAAAAAATATTACTGAAGCAGAGACTTCTGCATAGACATCAGGCATTCCATCAGTAGATTTATAAGTAGCGAGTGAGTAAATACTCCAACCCAGCGCAATCAAAGAGCCCAGTGACACCAAAGTATCCATAGTGGGGCTGGATATATTTTTAAGCGCAGCCCGGTGTATTGGCCAAGCTAAAAATAAAACTACACAAGCAGACAGAAGTATTACAAGCCAAATTGAAATTGATGCAATTGGATAGTTAATTGTCACCGCGGTGGCAAAAGTGGCTAGGAAGTCATTAGTTGAATCAATTAAAGATAGTAAAGCTTTATCTAAATCTTTGTGCCAACTATGAATCATTGAGATCGCAATAATTGGCACAGTAAAAATAAAAGTTATTAAAAGTCTTACTCCCAGATGATTTGACTTTTCAAAAGATTCGCGCTCTCCCTTAAAAGCAGATGCCTCATAACCAGCTGACTTAATCGCTTGAATTAAGTCCTTCTCTGAAACATTAAGAGGTGCAATTATGTGAGCAGATTCCATAGCTAAATTAACCGCTGCTCGAACTCCTGCTATTTTATTGAGTGATTTTTCCACCGAACCAACGCAAGATGAACAGGTCATGCCTGTAACTGAAAGATTTACCTGTCTGGTTTTTACCTTGTTCTCGACTAGATCATTACTCATAAAGATCAGATTACTCTTACTTTTCCTATCTAGCCGACAAAACTCTGCGCAAGCTTGCAAGCCTTGCCAGGTTTTGATCGGTAAATGAAGGCCAGTGATTTAATGCACAATCGACTTCATTGTGTGTGCAATTTTTTTGGCAGTTTGAAATAGCCTCATCAAACTCAGGAAATGATGAGATCACGCGTGCAGGTTGAATATGAGCAATGCCAAATGAGCGAACTCCAGGCGTGTCAATAACCCAGCCAAAATCTGCTCCGTCAATAGTTGATGAAAGGGGAAGTGCAATTGCACTAGAGGTGGTGTGACGTCCACGGCCTGTAACCTCATTTACATCACCAGTAGCGCGGTCTATTTTTTTAAACAAAGATTCTGCAGCGCGATTTGAGGAGCTTGCAAGCAAATTATTTACTAAAGTTGATTTACCAACCCCAGAGTGTCCAAGCAGTACCGTAGTTTTGCCTAGTAGCACATTTTGTAGCGCAGTTAGATCAGATGATTTATCAATTTTAAAAACTAAAATCTCTAAATCTTTATAGATCTGTAAGAATTCAATGCCATCAGCCAAGTCTTTTTTAGTCATAACAATTATTGGCTTGATTCCTTGATCATAGGCAACCGCTAGTGCTCTATCTACTAATCCAACTCTTGGTTCGGGATTAGCAGCCGCAATAACAATTGCCATTTGATCAATATTTGCCACAATTACCCGCTCATCATTGGCGTGATCATCGATACTTCTAGTTAATGAATTTCTTCTGGGCAGTACCGTTACAACTCTGGCTAAGGAACCTTCATCACCGGAGATATCACCAACAATTGAGACAAGATCGCCGACCACTACTGACTTCTTTCCTAGCTCCCTAGCCTTCATTGCGGTAACAACTTTTTTACCATCTGCTCCTTGGATCAGACATTTAACCCGTCCACGGTCTACTTCAATAATGGTTGCAGTTTGTGCTGCTGAATAATCTGGCCGGTCTTTGGTTCTAGGGCGAGCTTTATTACTTGTTCCAAACTGACGTGATTTATTTATACGAACATCATCTTCATCCCAATTACTTTTTGATCTAACCATCAAGCATCGCCTGCCACATGCCTGGAAAGTCTGACAATGTTTTTCTAGTAGTTTCAATATTCTCAACAACTACGCCTTCAACTGCCAAACCGATAATTGCACCAGCTGTAGCCATGCGATGATCTTCATAACTACGGAAAATTTGCGATGCATTCATTTTGCTTGGTTTAATCATTAGTTCTCCTGGGCCTTCTATAACTGAGCCACCTAAATTATTTATTTCATTAGCTAGAGCTGCCAGTCGATCAGTTTCATGTAATCGTAGGTGAGATATTCCTCTTAATGTTGAGGGTGAAGTTGCCAAAGATGCAACTGCAGCGATACTAGGTGTTAACTCACCAACCTGGCCGAGATTGATATCAATTCCATTTATTTTTCCAATACCAGTAATGGTTAAACCAGAGGGGTCTAGATCAATCTTCGCTCCCATACTGGCAAAGATAGAACGCAATTGGTCACCTGGTTGAGTTGTACTTAGGGGCCAATCATTTACTCGCACACTCCCACCGCAGATCATGGCAGCTGCCATAAACGGGGCAGCATTAGATAAATCTGGTTCAATAACTAAATCCTGACCTGCTAGCTGGCAAGGGGCGACACTCCAACTTGAAGTGGTGCGCTGAACAGTTGCACCAAAACTTTCTAGCATTTGAATAGTCATTTCAACGTGTGGTGCTGATGGCAGCGAAGGGCCAATATTTTTAATTGTTATTCCCTCTTGAGTGGCTGGCCCAACTAAAAGAAGTGCTGAAACAAACTGACTTGATGCGCTTGCATCAATTTCAACTGTACCACCTTTAATCTTTCCAGCCCCATTAATTGTTATTGGCAATCTGTACTTACCATGGTGCTCAATTGAAATGCCCAGTTGTTCCAATGCGCTTAGCACTGGTGCTATTGGACGCTGATGAGATCTTTCATCACCATCAAAATAAATCAAGCCAGTTGCAAGCGCTGCAAGTGGTGGCAGAAAGCGCATCACAGTTCCTGCATTTCCAACATCTATTTGAGCAGGACCACTTAATTTACCTGGGGTTATTTGATAATCAAATCCAAGATCTGTTTTTACTGATTCAATCTTGCATCCCAAACTTCGCAAACCTTTGACCATCAAATCCGTATCACGGGAAGAAAGTGGTTTTCTAATCCTTGACGGGGTTGATGCTAGAGCGGCCAAAATTAAAGCCCGGTTAGTTGCTGATTTTGATCCAGGAATAGTAACTGTGGCTGATATTGGCTTACTTGCAGCGGTTAATCCACTGCGAAAAGGAGCGCTCCAGTTACTCATATGTCCCAGTCTACCTTCCGCCATACAAATCAAATTGGGCATTTGTCCTGCCAAACTCTCACCCCAGTAGGGAATAAACCTTTGATCAGAAGGGTTTTACCTTTATGCATGCATTACGTCCATCTACTGGGCAAACAAAAAATTTTCTAGTTATTGATAAGACTCCCTTCGAGGTAGCCTTGTCCCAAATGAACAACGAAGATTTACTGCCAGCTATTGTTGATCGAAGCAAAGAGAGTCTAGAACAACGCAAATCTAGATTCGAAAAAGATGCTTTGGTATTTACATCCCAACTATATGGAGCAGCACTTCGTTACACAAAAAATACCCATGATGCACAGGATCTTGTACAAGATACTTATGCAAAAGCTTTTACAAGCTTTCATCAATTTGAGCCTGGTACTAATTTGAAAGCATGGTTGTACAGAATTCTTACAACTACATTTATAAATAATTATCGTAAAGATCAACGCAGACCTCAGATCTCAGCGGGTGAGGTGGAGGACTGGCAAATTGCAGATGCTTCATCCCATACCAGTGATCAAGGAAAGTCTGCTGAAGATGAAGTTTTAGAAAATATTGCTGATAAGGATGTGAAAGATGCCTTAGCTGCTATGCCGGAGGATTTCCGAATGGCAGTTTACCTCTCTGATGTTGAAGGATTTTCTTACAAGGAGATTGCTGACATAACAGGAGTCCCAACTGGAACAGTTATGTCTAGGTTGCATCGAGGAAGAAAGCTGCTGCGAACTTCACTTTCTTCTTACGCAACTGAACGTGGTTTTGGCAGTAAAAAAGCGGGTGACAACAAATGAATTTCTCAAATAGTAATTTCATGCAGTGTGAGCAAGTTCTACCAAACATAGTTTTATATATTGATCACGAAATACTTGATGAACAACAACTGAGTGCAGTCGAGTTGCACTTTGGTGTTTGCCAAGATTGTCGAAATCAAATGGAGCAAGAAAGCGCTGCGCTTGTCTTGATGAAAAATCTTCTTTGTAATGCTTTAAATGAAGAGACTCCTGAGAATTTATTTGATCGAATAACTCAACAAACTGAGGATTTGTATAAGCAAATGAAGCAAAGCTCTCAGTTGAGTGGCATCACTGAAATTACCTATACCCAAACTACTTACACGGAGATCACCTCAGATGGTGCAACTCAAATTGAAATAACTAGCGAAATACGCCGGGAGTTCCCGCAAGAGTAATTACATTTTCACTAATGTTGTGGTTTATGAAACCAGAGCAGGTAATTGGTGCAATTGGTATGGCCAGTATGACTATCAGACCTGGCGATACGTCGGTTGCGCAAGGAGTAAATGATCTGCCTGTTATTGGCTCAAACCAAATCCTTGGTTTAGCTGAGAGTGCATGCAGCACTGCCATTATTGAATTTTTAGATTTTGGTGAGACAACTGTTACCTCATCATCTGAATTGGATATCAACGGAGCGGCTGGAGTAGGCAGTGAGATACATGCAACTGCTAGATGTCTTGGCTTGATTGATGGTTCTTTAAAATTTGAAGTTGAGATACATCAAAATTCTAGATTAGTTGCAACTGGTTTAATTACAAGAAAATTTGTTGAAAGAGTGTCATTTATGGCAAGAGTTGCAGCCGAAACAATTGTTGCTGATAAAGCTATTAATTCAAATAATGAAAAAATCGCTAGTAGTTTAAAAATCTAAACTACTAGCGATTGAAAGAGATTTACTTTTTAGTGGCCCAAAAAATCTCAGCAATTTCATCAATCTTGCCGATAAGTTTTTCAGCAACCGCTACATCATTAGTGCCCTTGCTTCCACCAGCACCGGCTAATTTAGTAGCTTCATTAAATAGTGTGTGCAGCTTTGGATATGCCTCAAAATGATTTGGCTTAAAGTAATCTGTCCAAAGTACCCATAGATGGTGCTTCACTAACTCAGAGCGTTCCTCTTTAATAGCAACTGCACGTGCTTTGAAGTCAGGATCGCTACTGGCTGCGTATTTTTCCATGCAGGCCTTAACTGACTGTGCCTCAATTTTTGCCTGCGCTGGATCATAAACGCCACATGGCAGATCACAATGAGCAAAAACTGTTTGTTTTGGTTTTACAAGCTCAATTATTGATTTAAGCATTTCTCTCCTTGGTTTATTTAAATTTATTCTCTTAGTGGGAGAATACTCCCATGTTTGGATTAAGCAGGGTAGTAGTTGCCGGCAACTCAATGTCGCCCACATTTAATCATGGAGATTGGCTGATTGTTCGCAACTTAAGTGGCCCGAAACACAGATTAAGGATTGGAAAACTTTATCTAGTTGCTGACCCAGAAAGACCTGGCGTGGCATTGTTAAAGCGGCTAAAACAAAGCCGGATGGAGCATGGCGTAATTAGGTATTGGGTAGAGGGGGATAATCCAGCAAGTACTGATTCAAGGCATTGGGGCTGGCTTGAATCTGAACAAATCTTGGGAAAAGTTTTAATCCGTTATAAACGAGGGGATTAACGAGTAAAGGCTTCAGTCATTAAAGCCTTTTCTTCCTCTTCATGTAGGTGATGGTTTCCAGTAGCTGGACTTGCGGTGGCGCGCCTGGAGACTCTTCGCAAACTTCTGCCCGCTAAATCTTCATGAGCAGCAAAGGCCTCTGCCGTTGTTAATGCTACAAATGGCCAAGGACCTTGATTTGCGGGTTCATCTTGTACCCAAAGTAGTGTTGCGTTTGGATGTAATTTAGCTTGCTCGACAATTTCATCAATTGGCAATGGATAAAGTTGTTCAACTCTTACGATTGCAGTTGAGAATTCATTTAGTCTTTCCCGTTCAGCAATCAAATCGTAGTAAACCTTTCCAGAGGTAAAGATCAACCTTGTTGCATTAGTAACTTTAGGATCTGGAATTAAGGGTTTGAATGTGCCAGATGTGAAGTCTTTCAAACCACTGGCTGCAGCTTTTAGTCTCAACATAGATTTAGGTTCAAAAACAACCAATGGTCTTCTTGCTGGATTCTTCATGTGCCAGCGCAGTAAATGGAAGTAGGAAGCCGGGGTTGATGGCTGAGCGACTGTCATATTTTGCTCAGCACATAGTGCTAAAAACCTTTCAATTCGTCCCGATGAGTGATCAGGGCCTTGTCCTTCATAGCCATGTGGCAAAAGAAGTACCACAGATGAGCGCTCGCCCCATTTTTGAAGTGCTGATGAGATAAATTCATCAACGATAGTTTGTGCACCATTTGCAAAGTCACCAAATTGCGCCTCCCAAATTACTAAAGCATTTTCACGCTCTACCGAGTAGCCATACTCAAAACCCATTACCGCATACTCTGATAACAAAGAGTCATAAATGTGGAATTGATTTGGATCTTTGACAAGGGATCTAAGCGGGAAGAAATCTGCGCCAGTTTCCTTGTCAACAATCACCGCATGTCGATTACTGAAAGTTCCGCGACGAACATCTTGTCCACTCATCCTGATTGGATGACCCTCTAGTAGTAGGGATCCAAAAGCAAACATCTCACCGGCTGCCCAGTCGACTGTTCCCTCTGTGAGCATTTCAGTGCGTTTTAATAGCTGTGGTAACAACTTTGGATGGACGGTAAAACTACTTGGAATTGCAGATTGGGTAGCTGCAATACTAGTTAATGTCGATTCTGAAACTGCTGTATCAACTGTTTCAGGAGCAGGTACTACTGGCGCTTTCCAGTTTGGATCACTTTGTGGCTCAGTGTTATGAACCGCTGTAAATACACCCTCTAGTTGTTGCTGGTAGTCACGCAATACCTCTTCGGCCTCTTCTACAGTTATGTCACCGCGACCAATTAATGCTTCAGTATAAAGTTTTCTTGTTGAACGTTTAGCATCTACTAATTTATACATTACCGGCTGAGTGAAGCTTGGTTCATCACCTTCATTATGTCCACGCCTGCGGTAGCAAACTAGATCAATCACAACATCCTTATTAAATGCTTGTCGATACTCAAATGCCAGCCTTGCAACTCGAACACAAGCCTCAGGATCATCACCATTCACATGAAAAACAGGTGCTTGAATCATTTTCGCAATATCTGTTGAATATGTAGATGATCGTGCTGCATGAGGAGAAGTGGTAAATCCAACTTGGTTATTAATCACTACATGAATAGTTCCGCCAGTGCGATATCCCTTTAACAATGAAAGTGAGAGAGTTTCAGAAACTACTCCTTGACCAGCAAATGCGGCATCACCATGTAGCAAGATTGGTAAAACTGGATAGGAACTCTGTTCATCTACTGAGGTATCACCGAGGGCAGCTCTTAATTTATCTTGCTTAGCCCTGACAATTCCCTCCAAAACTGGATTTACTGCCTCAAGGTGTGATGGGTTAGCTGCTAGGTAAATCTTGGTAGTTGCACCACTTTCAGCAGTGAATACACCCTTTGTTCCTAGGTGGTACTTAACATCGCCAGAACCATGAACTTCATTGTCATGATAATTACCTTCAAACTCCTGAAAAATCTGTCCATATGACTTGCCGGCAATATTTGCTAATACATTAAGCCGACCACGATGGGGCATACCAATGCAAACCTCATCTAATTTACTTTCTGCCGCAGATGAAATCATGGCATCAAGTAATGGAATTACAGATTCACCACCCTCTAAAGAGAAGCGCTTTTGACCGACATATTTTGTTTGTAAGAAAGTTTCAAAAGCTTCAGCTGAATTTAGCTTACGTAGAATTCTAAGTTGTTCTTCACGGGCAGTTTGGGGTGCACCAACCTCTATTCGCTCTTGAATCCACTTGCGCTCGGCTGGATTTGCAATATACATGTACTCCACGCCAATTGTGCGGCAATAGGAGTCGCGCAGTATGCCAAGGATTCGACGCAACTTCATACTTGATTTTCCGCCAAAATCATCTGTGGCAAACTCGCGATCTAAGTCCCAAAGAGATAAACCATGCGTAACTACATCTAAGTCGGGATGAGATCTTTGAACATAAGTTAATGGATCAATATCCGCCATCAAATGACCAGTGGTGCGATAGGCATTAATTAGTTTTTGAACCTTAGCTGTTTTAGCAGATTCATCAGCCTTAGAGTCTTGAAGATCTTTTACCCATCGAATTGGAAGATAAGGAATTCGAAGTGCCTCAAAGATTTCATCATAAAAATTCTCTTCGCCCAATAAAATTTCATGAATTCTTCGTAAGAAATCACCAGATTGAGCACCTTGAATAATCCTGTGATCATAAGTGCTAGTAAGTGTTACAACTTTACTAATTCCTAATTCAGACAAGGTTTGCTCATTTGCACCGTGGAACTCAGCTGGATAATCAAGTGCGCCAACGCCAAGAATCATTCCTTGGCCCTGTACTAACCTTGGCACCGAGTGCACTGTGCCGATAGTTCCCGGATTAGTAAGCGAAATGGTTGTACCAGCAAAATCTTCAACTGTTAATGATCCACCGCGAGCTTTTCGAACCGTATCCTCATAAGCAGACCAAAACTGAGCAAAATCTAAATCTTCACATCCCTTAATAGATGGTACAAGTAATTGGCGAGAGCCGTCAGGTTTTGCTAAGTCAATTGCTATTCCTAAATTAATATGTTCAGGATGGCCAATTGCAGGCTTGCCATCTTTTTCGGCGAAAAAGGCATTCATCTCCGGCATCGCACGTATCGCCTTGATCATTGCATAACCAATTAGATGAGTAAATGAAACCTTGCCACCACGTCCACGCTTTAAATGGTTATTTATTACGGTTCGATTATCAATCATAAGTTTGGCAGGTACGGCACGAACACTGGTAGCTGTTGGAACAGTTAATGAACCCTCCATAGATTGCACAACCCTTGCTGCCACACCTCGTAATGGTTCAATTGATGAAGCTGCTGGTGTAATTAAAGTTGGAATTGGCTTTACAACTGGATCAGCTGGCTTAACTTCTGGATTAGTAATCAAAACCTGTTCAGCTTTTTCAACAGGCGCTGGTGTAACAATTTGTGGAGCGACGACAGGCGGTGCAGCTTGCACAGTTTTTGCTAATTGAGCTTTAGGAATCGGAGGCGTTCCTGGTTTTGCCACTGGTGTTGCTGTAATTACCGTGCCATTTAGCGATGAGTTACCTTTGAAATCTGCGAAAAAATCCCACCAGGCTTTATCAACCGATCCAGGATCTGCTTGGTACCTTTCATACATCTCTTGGACCAGCCACTCGTTAGGTCCAAAGGAGCCACCAAAGTGATTTGCGGGGGTATTGGCTCCGACTTCGCTCACTTATGCTCTCCCTATTTGGACCATGCTTCGTTGCTTGATCTGAGGATAATCTTAACTCCAAGCCAGCGGTGACTAAACCGGTGGAGCCGATTAGTTCAAGTGAAAGTGGCCACCAGCACATAAATGGCGGTGGCAATTAGGCACAAACAACGGCAAGGTTGCGCCCATGAGTACAGATCAAAAATGGGCAATTGTTACAGGTGGATCTCGTGGCCTCGGCTATGAAACTGCAAAAGGATTGATTGAACAGGGAATTTTTGTTTATTTAATTGGCAAAGATGCCTCTCGAGTTAAGGAGAGTGCGCAAAAGTTAGGTTGTCAGCATCGGGCAGTGGATGTTGCTGATAGTGGAAAATTTCGCCAAACTCTAAAAGAGATAACTAATGATGCAACCGAAAGAGGTTTTGCAGTATTAGATATTTTAGTTTTGGCTCATGGAGTAATGAGTGAAAAAATGTCTAAAACTTTGAGAACAACTTATGAAGAGTGGCGACGAGTTTTATCAATTAACTTAGATGCAGTCTTCACTGCCATTAATGAATTGGCACCGGCCATGGCTGAGGCTAGAAAAGGTCGAGTGGTTGTTTACTCCGCTTGCTTAGGAAGAATGTCTGGCCCAGGCACGCATGGCGGACTTGCTCCTTATAGAATTAGTAAAGCTGGCGTTAACGCCCTTGTTAAAAATCTTTCATATGAAACTGGTTTGGGTGCCCGAGGATTTTTAGTTGATGCTATTTGTCCAAACCACTCTCGAACAGATATGGGTGGTCCAGATGCACCACGAAGTGCGGCAGAAGGTGCCGAAACAGCAATATGGCTTGCAACTAGAGCCTTCGATCCAGCAGTTGATAAGACTGGATTGCTTTGGGAAGACAGAAATATTGTTGAGTGGTAATTACTCGGAATAGCCAAGTGCGGCTGAAACCAAGGTAGTTGCAGCTAGAAGAGCCAATGGGATCCCAACAAAATATAGTTTTCCAGTAATCATGTAGTAAGAAACTCCAAGTGCAATTAAATTAGCTAAAACCGCTGGCGCTCTTCCAAATGATTTTTGTTTATCAAATGCTTTAGCTGAAAACCAAAGTCCAAGACCGGCTAAGGTCCCAAAAACAATTTCAGCTGATAGAGCAGCTGGTGCGCTAACATCAGAAATAAAAGGGGCAATTAGAAGGTAAATTACGATTCCAAAAAGAATTAACGATTCAATTTTAAGCAGATAGCTAGCACGAACTCGTGAGCGCTCAGTTGAAAAAACTCTTTTTATATCCATCTTTGAATACTACCTGGCTCTGTTGACCCGGTGAGTAAGAGTAATCACTGGGCGGTGGGTTTGCCTAACTAGGACTTAAACCAAGCGGGGTTTTAGTTGTAAAGGTTAGACTGATGCCATGTCTAAGGTGCTATCTGCTTTACCAGTAGGACAAAAGGTTGGTATCGCTTTCAGCGGTGGACTGGATACATCAGTTGCAGTTGCTTGGATGAAAGATAAAGGCGCTAGGCCTTGTACCTACACAGCTGACCTGGGTCAATATGACGAGAAAAATATTCAAGGTGTGCCAGATAGAGCAAAAGAGTATGGCGCAGAGATCGCCAGATTGGTTGATTGTAAAACTGCATTGGTTGAAGAGGGATTAGCAGCTCTTGTTTGCGGCGCATTTCACATTACAACTGCTGGTAAGGCATATTTCAATACCACTCCGCTAGGTCGGGCAGTTACTGGAACCTTGTTGGTAAGAGCGATGCTTGCCGATGATGTTTTAATTTGGGGAGATGGTTCAACCTATAAAGGCAATGACATTGAGCGTTTCTATCGTTATGGATTATTAATTAATCCAAAGTTAAAGATTTATAAACCTTGGTTGGATAAAGATTTTGTGACAGAGCTTGGCGGTAGAAAAGAAATGTCTAAGTGGTTAGCCGATCATAAATTGCCATACCGTGACTCAGTAGAGAAGGCGTATAGCACCGATGCAAATATTTTAGGCGCAACTCATGAGGCAAAATCTCTTGAGGAGTTAGATTCAAATATTGAAATTGTGGATCCAATAATGGGAGTCAAATTCTGGGATCCATCAGTCAAAATCGATACGGAAGATGTGATTATTGAGTTTAATCAAGGCAGACCAACTTCAATCAATGGAAGAAGTTTTAAAGATGTAGTTGCTTTGATTCAGGAGGCAAATGCAATTGGTGGTCGTCATGGACTTGGTATGAGTGATCAGATTGAGAATCGAATCATTGAGGCAAAAAGTCGAGGAATTTATGAGGCACCAGGATTAGCATTGCTATTTATTGCTTATGAACGATTGGTAAGTGGTATTCATAATGAGGACACAATCGCTACCTATCATGAGCAAGGTCGCAAACTTGGACGATTACTTTATGAAGGTCGTTGGTTTGACCCACAATCCTTGATGCTTCGCCAGTCACTTACCTCATGGGTGGCATCGGCGGTTACTGGTTCGGTCACAATTAGATTACGTCGTGGTGATGATTACTCAATTATGAAAACGCAAGGAAAAAATCTTACCTACTCACCTGAGCGGTTATCTATGGAGCGAACTGAGTCAGCTGCATTTGGCCCAGCTGATCGAATTGGACAATTAACAATGCGCAATCTAGATATTGCCGATACCAGGGCAAAGCTTGAGTTATATGCCGCCCAAGGGCAATTAGGTGGGGCAGATTTTGAATTGATCAAAGAAATTGGTAACGAGGAAAAGTAGTTAGATTACTTTTAACTCTCCTGCAGAGTTGTTGGTGTGCCATGAACGCCTTTAAGGTCGCCACTTAATTTGTACCCAATTCCATCTCTACTAACTGGTCTCTTTGCCTTACTCCAGTCGGGTGGAACAACTCCCAGAACGCCTTTTTGGAAATCATCAAATGCTTTCAATACTTCAGTTTTTGTATTCATGACAAATGGGCCCATCCATGCAACTGGTTCTTTGATTGGTAGTCCACCCAGAATTAAAGCATCTAAAGTTGGTGCGCGAGACTCTTGAGTTAAATCTGCTGCAATCACTATCTCATCACCATCACGATAGGTAACAAGTTGTCCAGTTTTAATTGCATGTTTCTCATCTCCTACAGTGCCAAAACCATTTAGAACATAAGCAAGTGCGTTGTACGCAGGATTCCAAGGCAATCTCAACTCTGAGCCAGGTTGCAATGTTGCATGTACCAAAGTTATTGGTGTTTGGGTTGCACCTGGTCCTTTATGACCTGCAACCTCTCCGGCAATCACTCGCAAGAGCGCACCACCATCTGCGGAGGAAAGCAACGCTACATCTGAGGCGCGTAAATCTTGATAAGCAGGAGGTGACCACTTTTTTGCAGCAGGAAGATTTACCCAAAGTTGAAAGCCATGAAATAAACCACCACTAACAACTAAATGTTCCGGCGGGGTTTCAATATGCAAAATTCCTGCACCAGCAGTCATCCACTGGGTATCTCCATCAGAGATTGTTCCGCCGCCACCATGATTGTCATAATGATCAAAGATGCCATCAATTATGTAAGTGACTGTTTCAAACCCACGATGGGGATGCCAAGGAGTTCCCTTTGGTTCACCAGGTGCGTACTCAACCTCACCCATTTGATCTAAGTGAATAAATGGATCTAAATCAGCTAAGTCAACTCCAGCAAATGCTCTTCTTACCGGAAAACCTTCACCTTCATGGCCCTGTGGTGCGGTAGTGATGCTTTTTACGCGACGCGCACGACTATTTGGTTTCGATACAACTCTAGGCAGCACAGTTATATCTTTTACGGTAACAGCTGGCAATTTTTCTCCTCAGTTAATTAATTCAGACTCTAACTATAACTAAAAAATACTCTGAATTATTCCTTATAGACTTTTTAAAGAGCTAACCACTTTTGTTAGCGAATCCTTTGCATCACCAAATAGTAATGTGGTCTTTGGCTCATATAAGAGTTCATTTTCAATACCAGCAAATCCAGGACGCATGGATCGTTTGAGGAAGATCACATTTGCTGCAAGTGCAACATCTAAAATTGGCATGCCATATATTGGACATCCAGGTGTGGTTTTTGCTGCTGGATTCACAACATCATTTGCGCCAACAACTAGCACCACATCAGTTTGAGGAAAAGTTGGATTTATCTCCTCCATTTCTACCAATTGTTCATATGGAACATTTGCTTCAGCCAACAGCACATTCATATGTCCTGGCATGCGGCCAGCAACTGGATGAATACCGTAGGCAACTTCAACTCCCTTGGCAGCAAGTAAATCTGCTAGCTCTCTTACTGTGTGCTGCGCTTGGGCAACTGCTAATCCAAAGCCAGGAACTATCACAACTCGTTGTGCATAATTTAGAAGTATTGCCACATCTTCAGCTGATCCGGATTTAACCGGACGGGCATCGACTTGACCAGTTTGCGCAGTTGCCTTGGCCGTGAATGCGCCAAACAGAGTTCCAAATAAGGATCTTCCCATCGCCTCTGCCATTAATCTGGTTAATATAGTTCCGGAAGCACCTACTAATGTTCCAGCAACGATTAACAAAGTTGTTTCTAATACATATCCAGATGCAGCAACAGTCAACCCGGTAAATGCATTAAGCAACGAAATAACAATTGGTACATCAGCGCCGCCAACTGGCAGCACAAAAAGAACACCAAATAATAATGAGAGCACACCATTTACCAATAACGGGGTAGTTCCACCGGTAGTGATTACCCAACCACCACTAACAAGTACACCAATTAGTGTTAAAGCAATTATCTGGCGCCCAAATGGAAAAATTACTGGTCTTGTTGTCATCAACTCTTGTAATTTTAGAAAAGTTACAATGGAACCAGAGAATGAGACACAACCAACAATTACCGTAAAGACCGTCGCAACTACAACCGCAGTTGTTGCGCCATCACCAAGCTTTAGATACTCAACAATTGCCACCAAGGCGGCTGCTCCACCACCAACACCATTAAATAAGGCAACTAGCTGAGGCATCTGTGTCATTTGCACTTTGCGGGCCGCAGGTACGCCAACAACTACACCGAAGGCTATAGCGCCAAGAATTAATGTTTGATTGTTAAGCGCCTGACCTTCATTGGCATAAAAGAAAACAATTATCGTTGCAATAGTTGCACCTAGTGCGCCAATCAAATTACCGCGTCTGGCAGATTTTGGAGAAGAGAGCCCCTTAAGTGCCAGGATGAAGCAGACAGCTGCCACTAAACCTATTAAGTCATAAAGGTCACGACTCATTTGTCACTACCTTGGTCTTTTTTTGATTTGGGTTTACCTTTAAACATCTGCAACATTCGATCGGTAACCACAAACCCACCAACCATATTTATAGTTGCGAGCACTACCGCAGTTATAGCAAGTGAAATCTCAAGAGTAGTTTTAGCATGGTCTGCTACCACAATTGCGCCAACCAAGATGACTCCATGGATCGCATTCGCACCACTCATCAATGGCGTGTGCAGGGTAGTTGAAACTTTTGAAACTACTTCAAATCCAACAAAGACTGAAAGAATAAAAATTGCAAGCAGGGCAAGCTCATTGCTCATTAACTCAGACGCCATTACTTAACCTTCTCTCGCTTTTGCCCATTATGGGTAAGTGTTGCTGAATCAATAATCTCATCTGAAAAGTCAGGCTCTATTACTCCTGTTGGCTTACCATCCACACTTTTTGTCATCAATAAAAGTAGGTTTACCACATTTCGGGAAAATAACATTGAAGCGTGAAATGCCAACTGACTTGGAACATCTTTACCGCCCCAGATCTTTACTCCTGCTGATGTTGTAACAATTTCACCTGCAACAGATCCTTCAACATTTCCACCACTCTCAGCCGCTAAGTCGACTACAACTGAACCTGGTGCCATTTGGGCAACCATTTGTGCAGTCACTAAGACAGGCGCAGTTCTACCTGGTACTGCTGCCGTTGTGATTAATACATCTGCAGCTGCAATATAGGGCGATAACAATTCTCGTTGCTTATTTGCGCGCTCTGGTGTCATTTCTCGTGCATATCCACCAGCACCTTCTAATGCTTCAAGTTCTAAGGTGATGAACTTTGCTCCCATGGATTTAACTTCATCAGCTGAGGCTGGGCGAACATCATATGCCGATACCACAGCACCTAATCTCTTAGCAGTTGCAATTGCTTGAAGACCAGCAACACCAGCACCTAAGACCACAACTTTGGCAGGGGTAACAGTTCCTGCAGCTGTCATAAGTAGAGGAAAGAATTTTGGCGATAGCTCTGCTGCTACTAGGGCAGCTTTATATCCAGCACAGAGTGCCTGCGAGGTTAAGGCATCCATTGATTGAGCTCGAGAGATTCTTGGCACCATTTCTAGAGAAATTGCCGTGACTCCAGCACTAACTGCAGCATCTATTACATCGGCTGCTGAGGTAGGAGATAAAAATGAGATTGTAATGGCACCTTTTTTCAATGATTTAATCTGATTAATCGTCAATGGCTGTACTGATAAAACCACATCACTGCCACCAAGCACATCACTACTTTTTATTTGTGCACCGGCATCAATATATTGTTGATCAGAGTATTCGGCAGCGCTACCAGCTTGTGATTCAATCACAACCTCAAGACCTGCTTTGGTTAATTTAGAAATAATGTCTGGCACTAAGGCAACACGTTTTTCACCCTGCTTGGTTTCCTTAGGCACTGCAATTCGCATTTGCTTACTTTACCTAACCCTTACTTTACTTATTACCAACCAAATCACCTTTTGTTAGGTGATAAAGCAGGGCTTGAATGGTTGTTCTACGGTGAAATGCCTGGCGCCAGACAACAGATTTTTCGCCATCAATTACCTCTGCAGAAACCTCTTCACCACGATGAGCCGGTAGGCAATGCATAAAAATTGAATCTGCCACAGTTAATTTCATTAAATCACTGTTAACTGCATAGGGAGTTAGCGCTGTAATTTTCTCAGCTCGATCTGTTTCTAAATCTCCCATAGACATCCAGACATCGGTGTAGATCACACTCGCCCCAGAAGCAGCAGCTTTAGGATCAGTTATTACCTCCACCTTACCGCCAGAGCTTTCTGCAATTTTTTTCGCAGCAGAAATTACCGATGGTTTTGGCTCCCATTTTCCAGATGGAGATGCAACTACAACATGGGCTCCCATTGTTGCACCCATAATCAACCAAGCGGCGGCCACATTATTTCCATCTCCAATATATACAAATTTGCGACCGGTTAAATCCTTACCAAAATTTTCTCTGATCGTTACCCAATCAGCTAATAATTGGGTTGGGTGATCGTCATCAGTTAATGCATTAATAACTGGGACACTGGCATATTTGCCAAGCTCTTCAACATCAGATTGAGCAAATGTTCTGACGATCAGTGCACTACAAAAGCCTGAGATTATCTTTGCCGTATCAGATATCGTCTCACCTCGACCAATTTGCAGATCATCAGCTCGTAAAAAAATCGGGGATCCACCTAAGTGTGCAACTGCAGTTTCAGAGGCAATCCGCGTTCTAGTTGAGGACTTAGTCATATAAATTGCCACAGTTTGATTTGCTAAAGTTTTCTTTGCGCTGAGCGGTTTTTCAGCAAACTTTCTGGCGGTCGTGAGCAGTTTCTCAATATCTGCTTTAGACAGATCTGAGGTACGCAGGAGATCTTTAAGTGGTCTGCTCATTGGTAAATGGTAGGCGATAAAATTGGATTAGGATTTGGCCATGGGTTTTCTAGATGATTTACGTGGTAAATCAGGCAAAACTAGCTTGCTGGAAAAAGAAGTCTTAGCACCAACCGATGAGGGTGATCATGAACGATTTGCCCATTACGTTGATAAGAACAAGATCACAGAATCTGCAGTTACTGGCAAGCCTGTCCGTGCTTTGTGTGGTAAAAAATGGATTCCAAATCGGGATCCACAAAAATTCCCTGTGTGTCCAACATGTAAAGAGATTCACGCCCGCTTAAAGTAATTTCTCAGTCAAAACCGATACCCTAAAATTCATGAGGGTACGAAAAATATTAATTACTGCATCGTCGCTCGCACTCATTTTTTCAACCCTCGCCCCTGCATCTGCAAATAACCCTCCTCGTCGAATTCTCTCAGGGTGGTTACCAGATTATTCATTATCAAGAAATCTTCCGACAGTCGAGGGGAATTTAGATTTAATTCGAGATGTTTCTCCATTTTGGTATGGATTAACCGGGGCTACGACGATAAAAGATAAGTATGCACTTGGTAGATATACAACCCCAAAGACAACTGTAATTGCTAGATTAAAATCAAATGGTTTAGTTTTACTGCCAACAATAACTGATGATACAAAAAAGTTAGTGCTTGCCGGATTACTGGCAAATCCAACAACTAGATCAAGTATCGTCCAATCCATAAAAGATTTGGTTCTTCGACATAATTATGATGGCATTGATTTAGATTTTGAAGTTTTTTACACTCAAGACGGTAGATCTTCATGGGCTACCACCAAACCAAATTGGATTGCTTTTATCAAAGAGTTGTCGACTGAATTGCGCCAACAGGGAAAACTTCTTTCAGTAACTACACCACCTGACTTTGCACCTGAAACAAAGCGTGCAGGTAATTGGGTTTTTTCTTGGGCTGAGATTGGACCATATATCGATCGATTAAGAATTATGGCTTATGACTTTTCAACTGTAAGACCCGGCCCAATCGGACCACTACCGTGGAGTGAAGATGCCGTTAAGTATGCGGTAACCCAAATGCCAGCCTCCAAAGTATTTTTAGGAATTCCAGGTTATGGTCGAGATTGGATTACAAAAGTTGAGGGAGTGTGTCCAAAAGATTTTGCTTCTTCGGTAGTGGTTGGAGCGAAGGCAGCTGTTGTGATGCGATCAGCAGTCGAGCTTGCAACAAGCAACAATGCCACAATTACTTACAACCCAACTCATGCCGAATCAACATTTACTTATCGAAAAACATATGTTGATCCAACTAACTCAGCTAGCTTTTGCATTGCTACCAGAACCGTGTGGTTTCCAGATGAGAAAAGTTACACAGCAAGAACCAACTTAGTAGGTAAATACCGCATTGGCGGAATCGCGGTATGGACTTTTGGAATGGAAAACACTGCAGCTATGACTTCAGTGAGAGATATTGCTAAATCAATCGCACCTGATCAGGTGGTAGGCACGATTGCTACTGATTTAGAACAGATCGCCTACGGATCACTATTTAACCTAACAGGCACATTCAAACTTCCAGATAAATCTCCCATTCCTTCACTAAATGTCAGATTTGAAATTAAAAATAGCAGTGATAATAGTTGGCGAACCCTAGCTGCAGGAGTTACCGACGCAAATGGTGTGATTGCTGTCCCAGTAATTGTTGGTCAAAAGAGTGAAATTAGATTGGTTTCAGAAGGAAGTTGGGAGCGATTAGAGGGTAAGACGGCTGAGAAAACTATTTCAGTAATTCCAAAGGTTAAATTAGATCTACCATCCTCTATCAAAGCAAACACCAGTTACACAATTACCGGGCAGGTATCACCAAAGAGTGCTGACATTAAGTTAACAGTTAAGCAAGATGGTAAGCAGCTTGTGGATTTGGTAACCGATGCAAACGGTAATTTCACCTTTAAAACCAAAGCGGTGCCACAAGGGTTGAGTACTTTCCAGGTAGAGATTGCAGCTGGTGTTAAGAATGCCGCCGGTATTAGCGAAGAGATAACGGTTTTAGTTAGATAATAGGTTCATGAGCTCCCAGACCCAGGTTGAAGAAACTTTGGATTTGAGTAAATTCTTTGACAATCTTTGGGTAACAATTGTTTGGGATGATCCAGTTAATTTGATGAATTACGTAACTTATGTATTTATAAAACTCTTCGGATTTTCAAAAGAGAAGGCTCATCAACTTATGATGCAGGTTCATACGGAAGGCAAAGCAGTTGTTGCATCTGGAACAAGAGAAGAAATGGAACGAGCGGTTCAACAATTGCATGAGCATGGTTTGTGGGCAACATTGCAAAGAGATGATCATGGGCGAGTTTAAGGGTACGGCAGCAAGTGGTGATTTATCAGTTGCATTAAGCAATGATGAACTTCATATTTTGATCAATTTGGTTGAGCAATTACTTGAGTTATTGGGTGAGCGAAACTTTACTCATCACTATCAAACCGATGATCCATTTGCTCAGTTAATGGCGACCACACTTGGCAACATACAATCGCCAATTGAACAGCCCGACGATCCTGTACTTCGTCGATTACTGCCAAATGGATACGCTGATCCAGAGAGTGCAGCGGAGTTTAGAAAATACACCGAAGGATCCCTTCGTACACTTAAACAAAAGCACCTGTTATACCTGCGTGAGCAATTAGTTTTTCCAGTAGATCATGAGCTGCCAAAGGCAGATATCTTGATAACAGATCCAACCCAGTGGTTAATTGCAATAAATGATCTTCGCATAGCACTGGCAGTTAGATTGGAAATTGATCAAGATGGGTATCAAAGGTATGAAGTGATGCCTGATTCAGATCCACAAAAGCATCTACATGCTGTTTATTACTGGTTAGGTGGCATTCAAGAGAATTTACTTGGCCATCTTTAAATAAAAAAAGCGGGACCAATCTCTTGGCCCCGCTTTTTAATTAAAGAGAATTAAGCGTCTTCCTTCATTCCCTCAGCTACGGATTTCATCTTTGCAATCTTTAGGATTGTTAGACCAAATACGCACTTAGCTAATACATCTGCAATTGTGTAACCGATCTGACGATTAACAAATGCATCTGGATCCAATGCGTCCTGTCCCAAAATTGGAAGCAGGTAAGCAATTGGATATACGCCCCAAGTTGCGATCAAAAGCAGACGCAAGCGACCAACGGTTGCAGCTACGCCAGCTGGCTGACGGTCTAGGGACTTTGAAAGCTCGACAAACAATACATACAGAATGTATAGGAAAGGTATTGTTGATAGAACACCCCAAAGAATCTTGGTGTTGTTATCTGTTGAAATCTCACCTGGGTAACCAAGTGCGATCATTGCAGCAGATGCAGGTACTAAGCGGTTGATTAATGAAGAAGCCGCTGCTTTAGCAAGAGCTAGTACTGCTACTACCTCAACTAGTAGAAGAGGTACAGTAAGGATCCAGTCAACGTAGCGATATCCCTCGTTGAAGTCACCCTTTCCAGTTCCAACCTTAACTGCGCCATCTACATAAGAACTCTCAAATGAATTGAAAATTCTCCAGTAGTGGTATGCCGCAATGAATGTAACCATTGATGACATAACTAGAGCAGTACGGTATTTAGGAAGTACCCGTGATTGTGAAACTAGTGTGTAGATAGTGCAGGCAAGCATTGACACAAGTCCAAATGAAAGGACGTTGTATACCAGTCCGAACTGATCTGCAGATAGTGCGATTGAGTTCATCTAAATAAGCCTCCATAGGCATTTAGTTTGCTTGCATCCTTTTGGACACAAGCCGGCAAGCTTTCATAACTCCATATGTAAGCTATGACAGATTGCTTGGATTAAGGGTGGTGCCTACCGGCCAGTCCTTCAAGCCAATTGACCCCGATTTCTCTTGAATTTTTAAGAATAATCAGCCGTAAATAGGGGCAAATCGGACATTGCCTATCTACTCCTGCATTAAAAGGGATATTGGTGTATCCCATTTAGACTTACACAAATGGCAACCTCCGGCAGACCCAGCAAGAGTTCTCCGATAGGAATATTTGATTCTGGGGTTGGCGGCTTAACTGTAGCCAGGGCAATAATCGATCAATTACCGGGTGAATCAATTCTCTACCTGGGAGACACCGCACGTGGGCCATATGGCACTCGCCCACTAGCTCAAGTTCGAGAGTATGCCTTAGAGATCATGGATCAACTTGTTGAATCTGGGGTCAAAGCAATTGTGATTGCTTGTAATACTGCAAGTGCTGCGATGTTAAGGGATGCTAGAGAGCGATATCAAATTCCAGTAGTTGAGGTAATTCAGCCTGCTGTAAGACGAGCAGTCTCTGCAACAAAAAACGGCAAAGTCGGCGTGATTGGAACCAATGCCACTATCGACTCTAAGGCTTACTTAGATGCTTTTGCTGCTGCACCGCAATTGAGTATTACCTCCAAAGCCTGCCCTTTATTTGTGGAGTATGTTGAAAATGGTAGGACATCAGGTGATGAGATAACCAAAGTTGCGCAGGATTATTTAAATTCAATGAAGAGTGCTCAGATCGACACTTTAGTTTTAGGCTGTACTCATTATCCATTGTTAACAGGAGTGATCTCATATGTGATGGGAAATAATGTCACCCTAGTTTCAAGTGCTGAAGAGACAGCTAAAGATCTATTTCGTACTCTGATGGAGGCGGATTTGCTAAATGATCAACCCAACCAGGTTAGCCATCGATTTGTGGCAACTGGAGATCCCGATAAGTTTGCTACCTTGGCTAGAAGATTTCTAGGTCCTGAAGTTGTAACGGTTAGCAATAAGATTTAAATTTAACAATTTTTAACTTTAATTAAGGAGAGAGCAATTGTGAGCAGAGTAGATGGCAGAGCTAATGATCAATTGCGCCCAATTAAATTTACGAGAAATTGGCTAAACAACGCCGAAGGATCAGTCTTAGTTGAGTTTGGAAACACCAGAGTTTTATGTGTGGCCTCATTTACGCCAGGAGTTCCAAGATGGTTGGTCGGTAAAGGTGAAGGCTGGGTGACCAGTGAGTACGCCATGTTGCCAAGAGCTACTCACACTAGATCAGATCGTGAAAGTGTAAAAGGAAAGTTAGGTGGCAGAACCCAAGAGATCTCTCGGTTAGTTGGTAGATCATTACGTGGAATTGTTGATATGAAAGCATTAGGTGAAAACACAATTGTGATTGATTGCGATGTCCTTCAAGCAGATGGCGGCACTAGAACTGCAGCAATTACTGGTGCCTACGTGGCACTTGCTGATGCAATCACTTGGGCTCAAAGTAAAGGTCATATCACTGCCGGCAGTAAGCCGCTGACGCAATCTGTTGCAGCAGTCTCTGTTGGAATTATTAATGGTAAGCCAGTGCTTGATCTTTGTTATGAAGAGGATGTAACTGCGCAAACTGATATGAATATTGTCTGTACTGGTGATGGTAATTTTATCGAAGTACAAGGCACGGCTGAAGGTGCACCATTTGATCGAGCGCTATTAAATCAATTACTAGATATTGGTGCAGCTGGTTGCGCTGAGTTAACTAAATTGCAAGCATCAGCACTATCTAAATAAATTGTAGTTAGATGCTTAAGCTAGTTTTAGCAACTAAAAATAATGGCAAAATTACAGAGTTTGAACGGATGTTGGATGAACAAGCAAACTCGGTAAAAGTTCTGGGATTAAATGATTTTCCAGATATGCCAGATGTTGAAGAGCATGGAAATACACTAAGTGAAAATGCAAAATTAAAAGCACAGGCAATTGCAAAGTTTACAAATTTGCCAGCATTAGCCGATGACAGCGGCTTGTTTATCGATGCTTTAAATGGAGATCCGGGAGTTCTCTCTGCAAGATGGGCTGGCTATCAAGGGTTAAATAGCCAAGAGCGAGATCGCGCCAATATTGAGAAGGTATTAACGCAATTAAAAAGTGTGCCAAAGCCACAGCGCGGTGCTCAATTTAAATCGGTAGTGGCTTTTTGCGATCCTCGCAATCAGCTAAAGATAATTGAAAAAGAGGAGTTAGGTGTTCTTAAAGGAGAGATACTGCTTGAGCCCATTGGAAGTGGTGGATTTGGGTATGACCCAATATTTATGCCAACTGGATTTGATAAATCTTTGGCGCAACTTCCGCCAGGGGTGAAGGATGAGGTTAGCCATCGTGGTATCGCCTTGCGGGCAATCCTGCCCTTTATAAAATCAATTCTCTAGCAGTTAGCGCTTGTCCCCATTACTGCCTAATCTTTGTGATGTATCCTTATCGCATCCTTCCCTAAGGAAACGATCAAACCTCACACTGCTAATCAGTAGGACTTAGTTAGTGCCTAAATTTAAGGAGTTTTAAGTGGCCGCAAAGAAGAAGGCAGCAAAGAAATCTGCTGCAAAAAAGAGTTCGGCGAAGCGCGCCGTTAAGAAAGTTGCCAAGCGCTCAACTGCTAAGCGAAGTGCGAAGAAGAGTGTTAAAAAGAAAAGTAGTTCAACAGCTCGCTACTCAATTCCATCAGTGCCAGTAAGTGGATCAGCGAGATCCTCCGTTTCAACAATTTCTACTACGCCAAAACCAACTAGCGGTTCCACATACTCTTCTAAATCAACAAAGAGTTCGGATGCAGGATCCTCTAAGGGAATTGTGATCGCAGTTGTGTTAGGTATTTTAATCTTGGCAATTGCAGTTATCTCTAAAGGTGCAGATTCAGATTCAACCACTGTGACTCCGACACCAATTGCCTCCGAAAGTGTTGCCCCTACTGAAGAGCCAACTACAGAGCCAAGTTCAGCACCACTGGCTGCTCATGAGCCACCTGTTGGAATTGTTTCAATTTACAATGCAACTGGTGCAACAGTTAACTGGAAAGCACCTGCTGCCTCAGAAGGTATAACCGGTTATAACATTGAGCTTCGCGACAATGGTGTGGGCGAGTGGAAGTTAGTAGCAACTGTTCCTGCCACACAATTTAAGCAACAGATTGTTAAAAATGATGAAACTGGATGGGTACAGGTTAAGGTCTCAACAGTTTATTCAGATGGTGTAATTTCTGAAGGAAAGATTCATGGCCTACCAGGTAGTTGGTCATAGTCAAAAGTAATTAACTAGTGGCCCTCGATAAATTGAGGGCCACTTTTGTTTAGGCACTAGTTTTTGTTAAGACATTTAAAATTAAATCAACATAAACATCAGATCCCGCTGGGCTTAGATGAACGCCATCTGGTGCAAATAACTCTGGCCGACCAGTTGAGATCTTATTCCAATTAACAACAATTACATTTGGATACCTGGCTGCAACTGATGAAATAATTGAATTGTTGGCATCCTTCCAAGCTCTTGGAACTGCAGTGTTGACAACAATTATTTGGGGCTGATCCTTTATAGTTTCAAAGATTTCAACAACTGTCGATTCCGATAATGCATTATTATTTCCAAGATTAAATATCACTGGGGATTGTGGTACTGAAGTTTTATCAACTCGCATAACAGCCAGCAATTCTGGTGCTTGTCTGCCAACTCGAGCATTTACTAGAGAGATATGTTGTTTGGCTTCCAACTTACTTCTTATTCCTAAAATTACACTATCGCCCGTTACCCAAAGTCCGGTTGTGCTTGCCAGGTCTTGAGTTGGTTTAGTTATCTCATCACTTTGTGCTAGCAATTGATCAGCTATTTGATTTGATTTAGTTATCGCCTGAACCGAGATCGATGTGGTGATAGCCAATGTAATAACTATTGAAAAAATTATTGATAATTGTTGGCGCAGCCGAACCTTTGCCGAGCGATACTTCATGCCACGAAACCAGTTTTGAACCAAACCTTGCCTAAACGGAATTTCAACCCAGCGCAGTGAAATATCAGCAAGAGCTAAAACTAATAAAACCCGAGCAAGGTATAGAGCCCAGGTCTGCCCAGATAAATCCACCGATGGTCTAGTAACCTGAAAAATTACCCAGTGCCAAATGTAAATACCATAACTGCGCTGCCCGATCCATCTAAACGGAGCGGTACTGATTAAGGGTGCAAATCTGGAGGCTGGATGTACAAGTGAAATGATTACCAAGCAGCCAAATATTCCTGCCAATGGAAATGCGATTCGATATAAATTGGCATTTGTTTGATCTATAAACAAGAAAGTTGAGATCAGGCCAAGCAGTCCAACAACACCAATAGCATCTATAACATCCTGAGCCCGCTTTTCAATATTTGCACTCAGATTTTGTGGAATCCAAGAGACCGCCAATGCTGAACCCAAAAATAGACCAAGTGAGTGGGTATCAGTTCCAAAATAGATATGGCTAATCTGTTTAGCATTTGCCTGATCTAGTTGTAATGATACGAAAAACAATGTAGTGCCTGAAATCATCGCAATAATTAATGCAATTCGAGCAATATTTTTCTTTCCAAAATACTTCAAAACCGCCAGCAAGATTATTGGCCAGATTAGGTAAAATTGAAGTTCAACAGCCAATGACCAGGTGTGTTGAAGTAGTGGAGGGCGCCCAATAGTTTCAAAGTAATCTTGATTACGAGCAACCAGTAACCAATTTATTGTCCCAGTTAATGCATACGGTAAATCGGATAAGAATCTCTTTATGGCTTCTGGAGCCCAAACTCCAATAAAGATAATTGTGCAAACCACCATAAAAATAAGTCCCGGATAGATACGTCTGATTCGAGCCGCATAGAACGCACGTAGATCTAGTGCACTTGATTGATTTATAGAATCAAGAATTAATCTAGTAATTACATAACCTGAAATCACAAAGAAAAGGTCAACACCTAAAAAGCCACCTGGTATCCAAGAAATTCCAAGGTGATACAAAACTACTGCGGTAACAGCAATGGCTCGTAAGCCATCAATTGATGCTATATGTCTAGTACCCTCTGCACTCTTAGAGTTCATTTAAATTATCCAATGCTAATGAAGTTAAGCATTGCTAACCTCTAATTGAATTACTTAGTTTTCTTTTTGCTAGCTTTTTTATTGTTTGCAGCTTTTTGTTTTCTAGCAGCAGCTTGCGCGGCCTTCTTACCAGCTCCAGGAACAAAAACCTTACCCGTAGGTTTGCTATCTGCATCTAGATTTGCATTGATATCTGATTGAAGTTGTGAAAGTCGATCAAAAGCATGCCTCAATTTTTTTCTTGATTCAGCAATCGCCTGCTCAGCAGCGTTCAGAGATGAATTCTGTGCACGGTGCAGACGCTCAGCTTCAGAGATTGCTGAGGACAACCAGGATCGGTAATCAACAATATTTTTCGCAGCATCTGAAATCAATTTTTGTGCATCCCGTTTTGCAGCAGCCGTTAACTGGGCTGCTTCTCTGGCCGACTGATTAAGAAGCTCATCTGCTTTACCTTCTGCTGTGAGGATTAGATCAGCAGCATCATCTTCAGCAGCTGATATGTACTTTCGACCCCTTGATTCAGCAGATGAGAGTATGTTTTTTGCTTTGCTCTCGGCAGCTTCAAGCTTTTCCTTAGTGCTTCTATTTGTCTCACTAATTATTCTCTGAGCTGCAGCGTTAGCCTTTGCCTCACGTTGTTGAGCAGACTTAATCATTGTCATGGCAGTTTCAGTTGCCAAGATTTCAAACTCTTCTCGACTTAACCCAGTAATGTCACGGCGCGAGCGCAAATCATTTAATTGATTTTCTAATTCACGGATACGCTCTAAAGCATTTTGTGTTGGTGCAGGCTTACTTTCATCCTCACCCTTAAATCCAACCCAACTAAGAAAATTCTTTTCTGCCATGATCTAAGCCTTCCCTAACTACAAATTAAATACAACTGGTGCGGGAGGTGGGACTTGAACCCACACGCCGAAGCACAGGTTCCTAAGACCTGCGTGTCTGCCATTTCACCACTCCCGCATTTATTACTTGAGTGAGGGGGGAAAGATTACGGCGTATATGGCGGCATCACCAAAACCCATCGACCTTTAGCAAGGGTTAGCGGGTAGCCTTGCTCAAATGAGTGCAGATTCAGTGCAAAGTAAGGTTGCCAAGGCGATCTTAACTGCGCTTATCTCAGCCAAAGATGCCGGTGTAATTAACTGCCAATTGCCAGAGCAAATCATTTTAGATCGACCAAAAAATCGTGACCACGGTGACTATGCGACCTCAGTCGCTCTTACTTTGGCAAAGGTTGCAAATCTGCAACCAAGGGTGATTGCAGAGGCGATTGTCAAAACGTTAACTAAAGATGACTTACTTACCAAGGCTGGCATAGAAAAAGTTGAGATTGCAGGACCTGGGTTTATCAACATCACCTTAGAAAGTGCAAGTCAAGGCGGTGTAGTTGTTGAGGTTTTAACTGCTGGTAAAAAATATGGACACAGTTCATTATTGTCTGGTAAAAAAATTAATCTTGAGTTTGTTAGTGCAAATCCAACGGGCCCTATTCATCTAGGCCACACCAGGTGGGCTGCGGTAGGTGACTCACTTGGTCGAGTTCTAGCAGCAGCGGGTGCTCAGGTTAGTCGAGAGTTTTATGTCAATGACCGTGGCAATCAAATGGATTTATTTGGCCAATCAATTAGAGCTGCCGCCCTTGGAATCGATCGGCCCGAAAATGGGTATCACGGTGAGTACATTGTTGATTTAGCAAATGAGATTATTAAATCTAATCCAGAGTTTTTAACCCTTCCACAAGAGCAATCAATTATTGCATTCCGCGAGGCTGGATATAAATTACAACTGGATGAACAGCGAAAAGTTTTAGATAACTTTGGCACTCACTTTGACACCTACTTCTCTGAGCGCAGCTTGTATGAAAACAATTTCTTCAACCACACATTAGATAAATTAAAAGCTAATGGACATGTTTATGTACAGGACGGTGCTACCTGGCTTCGCACTACTGATTTTGGTGATGACAAAGATCGGGTAATGATTAAATCTGATGGCTCTTTTGCTTATTTTGCATCTGACTCTGCCTACTACGTAAGTAAACGAGAGCGTGGATTTAATTTATGCATCTACATGCTTGGCGCTGATCATCACGGTTATGTTGGAAGAATTAAAGCGATCGCAGCTTGTGCTGGTGATGATCCAGAGCAGGATATCGAAGCCTTAATTGGTCAAATGGTAAAGATAATTGAGGGCGGACAAGAGTTAAAACTTTCTAAGCGAGCCGGCACCATCATTACTTTAGAAGAATTAGTTGAAAAAGTTGGTATTGATGCTGCAAGGTATACATTAATTAGATATCCAACAGATACCCCCATGGTTATGGATGTTGATTTGCTAAAGAAAAATACAAATGATAATCCTGTTTATTATGTGCAATATGCCCACGCTCGAATCTGTGCAGTACTTAGAAATGCCAAAGATTTTGGTATTGGGTATGGTCTAGATTATTTCAATCCAGAGTTATTAATTCATGAACAAGAGCGAGAGCTAATTGGTTTATTGGCCCAGTATCCAAGAATTGTTGGCGCAGCTGCACAAATGAGACAACCACATCGAGTTGCTAGATTTATTGAAGATCTTGCTGCGCAGTATCATCGTTTTTACAATGATTGTAGGGTTTTACCATTAGGTGAGGAGAAGCCAACTAATTTGAATTCAGCACGTGCTACTTTATCTTTGGCAACCGCGCTGGTAATAAGCAATGGTTTAGAGTTACTTGGCGTAAGCGCTCCGGAGAGAATGTAATGAGTAGTAATTACCCAACCTCACTCTTTTCTACAAATCTTAAGTTTTTAAACCAAAATCTCTACGGCGGTGAACTCTTTATTGCTGGATGCTCAGCAAAGAAGATCGTAAAAGAGTTTGGTTCACCAATATTTGTATTGGATGAGGAGGATTTCTACCTTCGAACTAAGGCATGGAAAGATGCGCTGGAACAATCATTTGGCGGTGGACAACTTTATTATGCAGCTAAATCATTTATTTGTGTTGAAGTAGCACGATGGTTAAAAGAGTTAAAGGTTGGTTTAGATGTTTGCACTCAGGGTGAATTGGCCACTGCGCTAGCCGCTGATTTTCCAGCAGCTGATATTGAGTTTCACGGCAATAATAAATCTGAGGCAGAAATTTTATTTGCGATTAAGTCCTCTGTTGGAACAATTGTTATTGATTCCTTTGATGAATTAACTCGCGTAGCTAAAATTGCTAAAAATGAGGGCAGGATTCAAAAAGTATATTTACGTCTTACACCAGGAGTTGATACTCATACCCACGAATTTATCTCTACCGCTCATGAAGATGTGAAGTTTGGATTTTCAATTGCTTCAGGGGATGCGCAAATAGCAATTGATAGGTGCATGAGTGAAGACTCCGTCAATTTGGCTGGTATTCACTGTCATATTGGTTCACAAATTTTTGAAGTAGATAGTTTTAAGTTAGCGGCAAAAAGATTAGTAGGAGTTTTAGCAGAGTTTAAAGATAAGTACTCAAAAGAGTTGCTTGAGTTAAATATTGGTGGCGGATTTGCAATCGCCTATACAAACAACGAAACTGCTATTTCTCCATTCCAGGTAATTCCAGCAATAGCGCAAGTGATTAAAGATGAATGTGGAAGTGCAAAACTTCAAGTTCCTAAGATATCCATCGAACCAGGTCGAGCCATTGTTGGACCTACCACCACAACTATTTACTTAGTTGGTACCACTAAATCAGTTAAGTTAGAAAATGGTTCAGTCCGCAGATACATCTCAGTTGATGGCGGAATGAGCGATAACATCAGACCAGCGCTATACAGTGCAACCTATTCAGCATTTTTAGCTAATCGAAGTTCAAATGAGAAAAGCATTAGCTCTCGTATTGTTGGTAAGCACTGCGAAAGTGGCGATATTTTGATTCCAGAGATTGATTTGCCGGCTGACATAAGTGCTGGTGATTTGTTGGCAATTCCAGCTACTGGTGCTTATGGCCGAAGTATGGCCAGCAATTACAACCATATGCCACGACCATCGGTGATTGCTGTTAAGAATGGCCTGGCAAGAGAGATATTACGCAGAGAAAATGAGGCAGATCTACTAAATCTGGATGTAGTTCAAGCGCCCCGGCAACTGTCATAAGTTTGAGATACTTCTCCAATGAAAACTCTAAAAGTTGGGATGTTGGGCTGCGGAAATGTTGGCTCCCAAATCGCTCGACTATTGGTGGCTAATAGAGCAGATCTAGCCTCACGTGCTGGTGCTCAACTTGAGTTAGTAAAAGTTGCTGTAAAAGATATCAAAGCAAAGCGAGAGGGCATCTCACCATCCCTATTAACTGATGATCCTTATTCGATAGTTAATGATCCAGCGATAGATTTAATAATTGAAGTAATTGGCGGAATTTCACCAGCCAAAGAATTAATTTTGGCAGCTTTTAAAAATGGTAAATCAGTTGTGACTGCGAACAAAGCATTGTTGGCAAATGAAGGTTCGGCTTTGTATCAGGCAGCAGGTGAGGCAAATGTGGATTTATATTATGAAGCGGCTGTAGCTGGTGCTATTCCGATCTTAAGACCATTGCGTGAATCATTGGTTGGCGATCATGTAACAAGAATTATGGGAATTGTTAACGGAACTACTAATTACATTCTGACTAAAATGGATGAAAGCGGAACAGCATTTGCCGATGCACTAAAGCAAGCTCAAGAACTTGGCTTTGCCGAAGCTGATCCCACTGCAGATGTAGAGGGCATTGATGCCTCAGACAAAGCAGCCATTTTGGCCGGCTTGGCATTTCACTCCAGAGTTACCGCTAAGGATGTGTACCGAGAAGGAATTACTAAAATAACCGCCACCGATGTAAAAGTTGCTAAAGCAATGGATATGGTGATTAAGTTATTAGCAATCACAGAGCTAACCGCATCTAGTGAGATCTCAGTTCGGGTTCATCCAGCATTAATTTCACGTACACATCCACTTGCATCAGTTCGAGAGTCATTTAATGCAGTTTTCGTAGAGGCACAATCTGCTGGTCAAATGATGTTTTATGGCAAAGGTGCAGGAGGTGAGCCAACCGCTAGTGCGGTACTAGGTGATTTAGTAGCAATAGCTCGCCACAAAGTATTGGGTGGAATTGGTCCTAAGGAGAGTGATTACGCTTCACTAAAAATTGCCCCAATGGGTGAAACAAAGACTCGCTACCTAATTAGATTAAATGTTGCGGATAAACCGGGTGTTCTTGAATCAGTCGCCCATGTATTTGCCGCCCATAGCGTTTCAATTCAAACTGTTAGGCAAACGGGTGCAGGTGATAAAGCTGAGTTGATAATAATGACTCACACCTCAACTGAATCAGCACTCTCTGCAACTGTAAAGGAGTTAGGAAAATTATCAGCAGTAACAGATGTAGCCAGCGTGCTTCGAGTTGAGGGTGCTATCTAATGGCTTTGTTTGGTAAGAAAAATGCCCATCAGTGGCGTGGTGTGATCGAGGAGTATCGTCGCTGGTTACCAGTAACAGATCAGACTCCAATTATTTCTTTGCGTGAAGGTGGTACGCCGCTTGTTTATGCCTGCGTCTTATCTGAGATGTTAGGAAATGAGGTTTGGCTTAAGGTTGAAGGAAATAATCCAACTGGATCATTCAAAGATCGTGGTATGACAATGGCTATTTCAAAGGCGGCAGAAGATGGTGCTAAAGCAGTAATCTGCGCCTCAACCGGTAACACAAGTGCAAGCGCTGCAGCTTATGCAAGCAAAGCTGAGATGAAACCAGTTGTGTTAGTTCCACAAGGCAAAATTGCAATGGGTAAATTAGCGCAAGCAATAGCACACGGGGCAATACTGTTGCAGGTCAAAGGAAATTTTGATGATTGTCTAAAACTTGCTCGTCAGTTATCGGAAAATTATCCAGTTTCACTAGTTAACTCAGTGAATCCCTATCGAATTGAGGGACAGAAAACCGCAGCCTTTGAAGTTGTAGATATGTTGGGTTTTGCACCGGATATTCACGCTATGCCAGTTGGTAATGCTGGAAACATCACCGCTTATTGGAAGGGTTATCAAGAGTATAAGAAGGCTGGCATGTCTGGAACTTTGCCTATGATGTGGGGATTCCAAGCAGCAGGTGCTGCTCCGATTGTAAGAAATAAAATTGTTAAGAAGCCAGAAACTATTGCCACCGCAATCCGAATTGGAAACCCAGCATCTTGGGATCAGGCCGTGGCGGCACAGGTCGGCTCTAAAGGATTAATTGATTCTGTTACCGACAAGGAGATATTGAGTGCTTATCGATTAGTAGCAGCAAAAGAAGGGGTATTTGTTGAACCATCAAGTGCTGCTGGTATTGCCGGTCTGATTAAACTTAAAGTCCAGAAGAAACTTCCAAAGGGTAAAACAATTGTTGTGACTGTTACTGGTAACGGATTAAAGGATGTGCAGTGGGTGCTTAATTCATCAAAAAAACCAATTGTGATCCCAGTTGATGTTAAGCGAGCAGCAAAAGCGATTGGACTTAAGTAATGGCTGCTAAACGTAATTTAAGCGGGATAACCTTTAAAGCCACCATGGCTCAAATTAGCGTGCCTGCCAGTAGTGCAAATATTGGACCTGGTTTTGATTTCTTCGGCCTAGCATTAGAGATTCGCGATAGGTATGCCGCCCAAGTTTTAGATGATGAAATCATTGATGTTGATGTAACTGGTGAGGGTGCTGATCAGGTAAAGAAGGATTCAAAAAATCTTGTCATAAAGTCGATGATGCGTGGTTTTGAACATATGGGTGCCAAGCCAAGAGGTATTGCACTTCGAGCACTAAATGTAATTCCACATGGCAGAGGGCTTGGTTCATCTGCGAGTGCAATTGTTGGCGGATTAGCACTTGCAAGATCCCTTGTTTTAACTGGTGAGCAATATATGAGTGATGATGAGTTAATCACCTTAGCAACTGAGTTAGAGGGTCACCCTGACAATGTGGCTGCAGCATTTTATGGTGGCGCAACAATTGCATGGCTTGAATCTAAAGTTGATAAGGATGGATCAAAAACCAGTATTGGCCGTGCAGTGAGCCTTAAAGTTGATGACCGAATTAAAGCTTTATTACTTATTCCAGAAAATCAATTATCAACTGCTAAGGCCCGTAAGTTATTACCTGAAACAATCTCACACCAAGATGCGGTTTTAAACTCATCTCGATCAGCACTGCTCGTTCACGCTCTTGCTGAGCGTCCAGATCTATTATTCACCGCAACTGAAGATGCTTTACATCAACGGTATCGGGAGCAGGCAATGCCCAAGACAATTGCATTGATGGAGAAGTTACGAGGGGCTGGTTTGGCTGCGGTGGTATCGGGAGCAGGCCCATCAGTAATGGTGCTCTACTCAGGAGCTGAGGATGAGATCGATCAACTTCAATCAGTTGCCCCGGGGTTTACCGCAATGAAGTTAGCGATTGCAAAGGCAGGGGTTCAGTAGCGGGTTTTACCTATATTAATGGGGTGTGGTAGATTTACACCTGTCGGAAAGTGCGACAGATTCATAAGTTATAAAAATCCCAAAATAAAAAAACTTTTTTCGCGGGATTACCCTCATATGGGTAGCAAAATAATAAAAAGAAAGAATGGCAATATATAAATGGCAGAGAAGAAATCAACCAATCGCACAGATGCGGTTGAGTTAGTGGATATGGCACTTAGCGACCTTAAAAAAGTAGCTACTCAACTAGGAATTGAAAATGCCTCCACACTTAAAAAAGCAGAGTTAGTCCAATCTATTGGCGATCTGCAGGCCGCGAATCGCGAAGCCGCTAAAAATGAACGAGAGGCTCGTCGTATGGAACGACAGAACAATCGAAACAACCGAAACAATAATGCTGAGGCAGAAGATAACGAATCTAGCCAAGACAGCTCAACCAATAATTCAAACAACAACTCTTCAGGTGGCTATGGCGACTCTGATCGAGGTGATAACAATCGTAGATTTGGTAACCGAGATAACAACCGAAGAGATCGCGGGCGTGATCGAAATAGAGACCGCAATCGAGATCGTGGACATCGTGAAGAGCGCGAAATTGTTATCGGACCAGATGATGTCTTGCTACCAGTAGGTGGCTTGTTAGATATTTTAGATAGCTTTGCATTTATTAGAACTGGTGGATACTTACCATCACCGAATGATGTTTATGTTTCCCTACAACAGGTAAGAAAGTATGGCCTGCGCAAAGGTGACGTCATTACTGGATCTGTGCGAGAGCCTAAAGAGGGTGAGCGCCGAGAAAAATTTAACGCTCTCGTCAGAGTTGAAACTGTAAATGGCGTAGAGCCTGAAAATGCAAAAGAGCGAGTTGAGTTTTCAAAGCTAGTACCACTTTATCCGCAGGAGAGATTGCGCTTAGAAACTGAGCCAAATGTTCTAACTACCAGAATTATCGATTTGATCTCGCCAATTGGTAAAGGTCAACGTGGATTAATTGTTTCACCACCTAAGGCTGGTAAAACTATGGTCTTGCAATCAATTGCAAATGCAATTACAACAAATAATCCAGAGTGTCACTTAATGGTTGTCTTAGTTGATGAGCGTCCAGAAGAGGTTACAGATATGCAGCGCTCGGTAAAGGGCGAGGTAATTGCCTCTACATTCGATCGCCCAGCTGATGATCACACTACAGTTGCAGAGCTTGCGATTGAGCGCGCAAAGAGATTAGTTGAGTTAGGCCATGATGTAGTTGTTTTGTTGGATTCAATTACTCGTCTTGGCCGTGCTTATAACATCGCAGCTCCTGCCTCAGGACGAATTCTTTCTGGCGGTGTGGATTCTGCAGCGCTTTATCCACCAAAGAAGTTTTTTGGTGCAGCCCGAAATATTGAAAATGGTGGTTCATTAACTATTCTGGCAACCGCTTTGATTGATACTGGATCAAAGATGGATGAAGTTATCTTCGAAGAGTTTAAAGGAACTGGAAATATGGAACTTATCCTGAACCGTAAGTTTGCTGATAAGCGCATTTTCCCAGCAGTTGATGTTGTTGCATCTGGAACTCGTAAAGAGGAAATTCTGATGGGAACTGAAGAGTTAAGCATTGTTTGGCGTTTGCGCCGAGTGCTACATGCTCTTGAACCTCAACAGGCACTTGAGTTACTTCTCGAAAAGATGAAGGGCACTAAATCAAATGTTGAGTTCCTTCTGCAAATTCAAAAGACCACAACTGGCGGCGATATGCCAACTAGTAGTGGATCTAGCAAACAGGAGAGCGACCAAGCCTGATTAATGCGTAAATTTTGATTGCTCTGACCCAGCAGTTATTCTTTACCCCTCTAGTACTTCACTAGTCCTACTGGTTCACAGATGTTCTTCAAAAAGGATGTTTGATCCAGTAATAATCAAGGAGATATATGAAGAATGAGATTCACCCACAGTATGTCGAGACCAAGGTAACTTGTGGTTGCGGTGAAGTTTTCACTACCCGCAGCACCAAAGAGAACGGTTCAATTTATGTTGAAGTATGTTCTGTGTGCCATCCGTTTTACACCGGCAAGCAGAGAATTCTTGATACCGGCGGTCGCGTAGCTAAATTCCAAGAGCGTTTCGGAAAGGCTGATAAAAGCGGCACTAAGTAGTTTTAGTTAAGAGAGCGCACTCAAACATCGAAAGATGTGGTGCGCTCTCTTTTTAATTTCCGACTTATTATTTTGAAAGGAGAGTTAGATGGAACGGTTTGCCAAAGTTAATGAGTTGTTAGCTGAGTATGAATCACTAGAAGCACAGATGGCTGATCCATCTATTCATGCTGATCAAAATAAGGCACGAGCGCTTGGTAAAAGATATGCCCAACTCGGTCCGGTGATTGCTGGTTACCGAGCATATAAGTTGTCTGAAGAAGATTTAAACGCGGGCAAGGAGTTAGCTGAGGCTGATCCAAGTTTTGCCTCAGAGATAAGTGCACTAGAGAAAACAAGAGATGATGCAGCTGCACTTTTGGAGGAGTTACTACTACCTAGAGATCCAAACGATGATCGTGATGTGATTATGGAGATCAAAGCAGGAGCTGGCGGGGATGAGTCTGCAATATTTGCCGGTGACCTGTTTCGAATGTACTCAAGATATGCCGAAAAACAAGGTTGGAAGATTGAGGTAATTGATACCACCCCAAGTGATATGGGTGGATACAAAGATATGTCAGTTGCAATTAAATCTAAAGGGGTAGTTAAACCTGGTCAAACTCCTTATGCGAAATTAAAGTTTGAAGGTGGAGTCCATCGAGTGCAACGGGTTCCAGAGACTGAGTCCCAAGGTCGAATTCATACCTCAGCTGCTGGTGTATTAATTTTGCCTGAAGCGGAAGAGATTGATGTTGATATAAATATGAATGATTTACGAATTGATGTTTATCGTTCATCTGGCCCAGGTGGACAAAGCGTAAATACCACCGACTCAGCTGTTCGAATTACCCATATTCCAACTGGAATTGTGGTCTCTTGTCAGAACGAGAAGAGTCAGCTGCAAAATAAAGAGTCGGCTCTTCGAATTTTACGAGCCCGTATGTTGGCAGCAGCCCAGGAAGAGGCGGAACGGATTGCAGCGGCTGAGCGAAAGAATCAAGTTAGAACAGTTGATCGAAGTGAGCGAATTAGAACCTATAACTTTCCAGAAAATCGTTTAAGCGATCACCGAGT
>Ga0315901_10000338_pt1 | contig 69731 bp, 126 predicted proteins | sample LakEriMetagenome_10_FD_203761 | JGI IMG/M metagenome (GOLD analysis project Ga0315901, IMG submission 203761) | Freshwater fungal communities from buoy surface, Lake Erie, Ohio, United States - Buoy 2 MA116 | ecosystem: Environmental > Aquatic > Freshwater > Lake | place: USA: Lake Erie, Ohio... | reverse complement strand
GATAGCACCACAAACATCCAGCACACGCACCAAGAGGTTGTGTTGGTGTGTATGTACATCTGTAACAGATAGCAACATCACCGGTTGCTCACTCATATACCAGTGTTCTTGAGCATATCGGTCATGGCCTCTTTCCAGCCTATACAGCTTACCAGGAATCAGGTCTATGCCTCGGTCGTTCATATCACATGTCCCTCAAAGTACAGTGAATGGAATACCCTAAATGACATGTTGTTTTCTGGACTTGTCCTGTTGCAACCATAAACACAGTCAAGACCACTTGTGTGGTGGTGTTGTTCTCTTTTCGGAGCAGCATGACGGGCTCATCGAGCTCATACCAGCGAGGACCGTTGACAAATATATTTGTTCCATTCGGATGCGTTGGCACAACCCGATAAAGGTTTCCGACAACAAGCTTGACCGGTTCTACTTCGCTAGACATGTCTGAACCTTTTGTGCAAGTCGCTTCCGATTCGAAACAGTGGCAAGGAACGTTCTTCCCCAGTGCTGTCGATGCACCTGAGTATGTACCGGTCCTTGAATGAACCGGTAGTCGAGAAAACAGCAACGGTGTCAGTCCATGACTTGAAAGATGTCACGAACACCAAGGTGTCATAGCGCTGTTCTGTCCAGTTGATAAACGCTGGCCAATCCTCCCCTCTTCCAATGAGAACATACAGCTGCCCAGGAACGATATCAACCAGCTCTGACATGAACAAGTCCTTTGTGAAGCGGAGAGCCCCATCCAAAGCAATCCTCACACAGCTGTCCCTCTTCGTTCAAGTAGGTGATATAAAAAATCATAACATGCTTACCTGTTGTTCCTCTCGGAAAACTACCTTCCTCTAGTCTTGAGGCCAGAATCATGAGTAACTTTGGCTCATGTTCCAGTGATAGCGTGTATAGCTCTCCCACAACTAGGTTTCGTACCAGGGGTGGTCTAACCAAGCTCATGTGTCTATCTCCCAAAATCTCTTGTGATAGTAGCTACCGTGGTCCATATGTCCTTTCCATACAACGCCCCTTGAATCGATAAGGACAACCTCTTGCACATGTCCCATCCCAACGACGCTGCACACGAACACAAGGTTATCGCCGTCCAGTTCGTCCCAGTCAAGCATACGGCGAACGCTATAGCTATATGGATCCGGAGGCACTCTATACAGCTTTCCCGCTTGGAGAACCACTAGGTTTGGATTCCTTGAAGATGAAGGGAATACCGACATTGGACTATGCTAACCTTGTACACGAGTTGTGAAATGGTCCGTACTGCAGAAAAGAAAATGTTTCGACTCGTCCGCTGGCATGTAACACAACTAGTTGCATGCTTCGACTGTCACTTCGTTCACGCACTTCTAGAATCAGGAAAGTCCCCTCGAACTTTCCTGTGTACAAGCCCCCAACGGCCAGCTCGACGAAATCTTTCATGCTATCCTCTTGATAGAATGATGGTATGGTCCACCGATCATGAAGTCTAGCATGACAATGCCGCCATCGGAACGTAGCACCAACGGCATCAGATAGCGAGGATATTCTGAGTTTATGCCGGTTTCCAACACCATGAACAATCCACGATGGTCCTGGTATATGCCTCCTACAACAAACCCTTCAGCAGTCTTCACGCTATCCTCTGCACGCTGTAATGGAATTGACTGCCCCACTCGAACCTGAGTGTGTCTACCACGCCAGTGCTGAACAAGCATGTAACATAAAACATGCCTACTATGAATTCGAGCGACAGGACAACGAACAGCCCATTTCTCAGGTACAAACCTCCGGCGACCAACGTTACAGGTTCAACTCTGGTGTTCATACAATCCTCACGCAGTCAGTGTGGAACGCCGAACCTTCGGTGAAGGCGAACTTGCCCACGTCTCCTGAAGCGAAAATATCGCTAGTGCAGAACAGCGCTCGCACATGGTAATGTCCGTTGTATTTTGTGTCACGGTCAACAGACAACACGAAGAACACGCCTCTTCCTCTGGGATGTGTGTCCACATAGATTCCTCCAACAACGAACTCTGGTCCCACATCTGGTTTCGGCTTCTTCATGGTGTCTCCGAAGGGCTTACCTGTCTCCCTTGATACAGTTGTTGATGTCGAACTGAGCGAACTGTGGTGTTCCCAGTCCTGTCAGACCATTATAGCAGATGGTCACAACCTTGTCAAGCCATTTATCCTTGTCCTTCAACACCTGTTCTGCTTGCTCCATGGTGCCCTTGAAAGAAGCATCGAACGTGAGCTTGCCGTCAAGAGAGCGAAGCGAGATAATCTTGGCTTTGCCGCTCCAGTTTCCTGTGCCTTCGTTGATATCCACAACAACAAACTCAGCATCGTCAACAGGCTTGAGCTTCAACAGGTTTTTGCTGCGCTTGTGCTCGTAAGGCATCTTGGCATACCTGAGAATGGCTCCCTCGTGCCCCTTCGAAACAATATCTGTGTAGAGCTTGTCCATCTGTTCTGGAGAGTAAAACTTCCAGTGCGGGACAAACCCGATGTGTTCATACATCCCAAACAGCTCGTTTGAAATCCAGTCAAACCTTGTCTCGTATGGTGTTGATTCCGTCATGCCGTCAAAACCATAACCGTCATACACATAGAACTCGATAAGCTTCTCCGAACTCTCCAAGTCCTTCTGCGTGACGTTCTTGGTCTTCCTTGCAAGCTTCACAATCTCATTCAGCTGTTGGCGATAGTTCTCGTTGAACAGCTCACCGTCCAGAACAGCGTCTGGATGCTTGTCGAAGAACTTCTTCAGAGAACGCTCGATGTGAGGAACAGAAACAAAACGCTCTCCCTTCCTTGTGTGAAGACCGCCCTTCGTTGCAACAGCCCGCAAGCCGTTGTACTTGATGTTCAACAACCAGTCTCCGTTGGAGAAGTCAAGCTTGCCTCGATAGTCTTCGTAACTCTTCGCAAGCATGGGCTCAACATATGTGGCTACCCCGTTGCTGCCATCAGGAGCCTCTGTGTAGCCCGTCTTCAGTTGCTTCGTGTATCGGGCTTCAACTTCCCTCTGAGCCTGCTCTTGGGCCGTTGTAGCGTTGCTACGGCCTATGTTCTTGCCCTCATGGATCACGGTCCACTCAGAGCTGACTTGTTCTCCGTCAACAAGACCAGAGATGGTTCGATAACGGTTGCCGTCAACTTCCATTCTCCATGAACGCAAGTTTCCTAGACTGTCTCGTGTGTATAGTGTTCGCATGATTGAGTTTCCTGTTCTGTTATTCGGTTACGGGCTCGAAGGAATCCTTGAGCCTAGAGTGTCTGTCCTCGCTGAAAGGATGGTCGGCATGGCACCTGCATTCAGCACCATCACTGGCTAGAAACACCAAAATGATGCGATTGTCGGTGGTGCTCACGTATTCAGCCCGAAGAAAGAAAAGTAAGTCATTATGATTGAGAGCTTCACTTTTCCATCTCCAGACACCGCCAACCCAGTGGAACACCATGGTTCTATTTCCTGCTCTGGTGACCCGGTACAGTCCAGGCTTTCGAAACCCACAACGATGCATGGTTTCTCGAAGGTCAATCTCGGAATGTCCCTGTGTGAGCCAGTGTGTCATAGCCTCATTCTATCACAACCACATTCATATATCAAGGATTATGTGAGGGTAGAGCCTTGAAGTGACGATAGAACGACACGCTTATGTCAGCTTTCGTCAGAGTCTTTATGTCATCATGAAGAGCATAGCCGATGGACAGCCATCCAACTTCTCCGGCTGGAGTGACACACATTATCATGGCCCAGCGGGCTCTAGAGCTCATGAGCTCGCTGTTCTTCGGCGTCCAGTGTATCTCTCCTGTTGGAATGTAAAGCCTGTGCAGGCCATCGCTGTCAGGATCTACTATGAAGTTGGTTCCTGCGCTTATGGGATTCAGTGAATCATAGCTGTCTGGTTCCAGCGTGTTGTATAGCGGGTGAAACTTGTCCAACAGCCTATACCAAGCAGGTGTGACGATCGTTGGGTCTTGCTCTGATAGAATGTGTTTCATGCTACCCTGTCAAACCAACTGCTGAACTGGAAGGCAACGGCGAATTTCGGAGGAGGCATGCCGTTGCAAGTGTCATGAAAGTGGAAGACCAACCATCCAGAGTGGCCGGATGGTGGAATCACTTGTACCAGTAAAAGCCCGTGTACTTTGACAGCAAGCCCGCTCGGAATGCTTACAAGCTGGCCACAAGCTACCTTGTCGAACTCCAACTTATTGGACGGTGTAGAATCTATCTTAGAAACACGTTCAAGCGAAGGAAACAATGACAGCTGATCCCTCGTTCGATACAGTCCCGGAAACACAAGGTCGCTGTCCAAGTCGGATAGTTGGAGGGTTGGCATGTCCCTCATCTCTCCTACGTGTAGCTTTCCAGTGTACCTGATCCTGTCAATATCTAGATCGATGATTGTCATGGCTTCACTACCTTCCAGTAGGCTTCCGAGTTTGGGCTTGGAAGGGAGCCCACGGCTCCACTCGAATCAACAACCTTGAAAAAGGTCATGTCATTTGTGGCATCGGCAAGAACGACGAAGACATCTCCATGTTCAAGATTCCGGTGCATTCCGAAGTCGCTTGGGTTGTCGTTCTTCCAGAATATAATACGGGATGTTGTTGCGCCTTCGAACCTCACAATGTCTCCTGCTGTGAAACTCATGTGGTTGTATCCTCTTTTGGTTCACACACAACCAAAAAGTCCGTGGACCCCACCCAACTGAGCGGAAAGCGAAACAGCTCACCCTCGGCACTCAACAAAGAACGAGTTGCCCAGTGCAAGACAAGAACCAACTCTCCCTGCTGGAGCGTAACTTCCCGGCTATCATGCCGATTCCACCCGCCTGTAAGTCGGTAGAGCGGCTTCAAGACCGTTCCTGGTTTCACAACAACTTCCAATCTGAATAAGCAAAATGCATAAACCTTGCATCACCATCGCTGGTAATAAACTTCATCATCCATTCCTTTTTTGGGACGCCAACGAAGCCTACACACACAACAAGGTCACCCTCGCAAATAACCCCACTCCAGATAGACCCGTAAGTGGTTCCATCGCTGGTCTGGTATGTGTCTTCCCACATGCCACTGCTGCCGTGCAGCTTTTTTAGCAGCTTTCCAACTAGTTGTTCGTGGCACCCACTAGGTTTGTTGTTGTTCATGACTCATCCAGTAGAAACACAATGTTGCCTGAAACCAGAAAGCACTGAAGAAGTCTTCCTTCCTGTGTGATCACGTTGAGTTGGCACTGCGCATAGCTCATGTCGAGAATCTCTACCGGCTTCCACGCTACCTTTTCGGTCGGATTGACAAGCAAACACCGAGCAAACAGCTTCCGGAACTTCAGCCCTGACAAGCCATAGCGAAGTCTATACCAACTTCCGCCCGCAATCTCTTTGCCGCCTTCCGGGATCTCCGAAGCCTTCAACGGAAATAGTCTTAGTTGCTTCCTTGCTGACATACGCTTAGCTCACTTGCATCCAGTTTGAGTTTTCTCGGCCTTGGGCGGTGGGTACGTACCCGACAAGGCCCGCAGAGTCAACAACATGCAGTTGGTTGGCCTGTTCATCACAGGACAGAACAACAAACACCTCTCCTTCTGCCACGGCTCTGTGCCTGCTAGTATCGTTGATATCAGCCGTCTTCCAGAACGGTCCGCCTTCAACACGCTGCAGCGCAATCACAAGAGCCCCAGGTTTGAATGAAACTGTCATGTGATTGCCTTCCAAAATTCGGACCCATGCGTGCTCCCTCCGCCAGCAGAATCGGGAACAAACCCAACATTACCAGCTCGGTCAACAACATGCAACAGGTCGCCGCTGGAAACGTCCTCCAGAACCAAGAACACGTCACCAGCTCGAACTCTTCCGTGTCTACGGGGATCGTTGATGTTTGGTGTCTTCCAGAATGAACTGCCGCCAGCACGCTCCGTGGCTTTCACAAGAGTGCCAGGTTTGAACGGTGTTGTCATGTGATGACTGTCCAGTGTTGAGAGCTGTTCGAAACGAACCCGACCTTTCCGTTGATATCGATGATTTGCATAAGTGGCATGGGCCTAAATTCATGAGTGGTTCTGCAACTCTGTCCCACAACATACACAATGTCGCCATGTCGAACGGTGCCATGGCTTCTCCAATCGTTCCGGTCATCTGAGTGCCAGAACTCCAATTCGAGCTCATCGTCGTGGGAGCTTCGCCGCAAAAGCTGCCCAGGCATGAATGTGATTGTCATGTGACCACCCTCCAACACAAGGCTTCAGATGCAAGAAAGCCCGAAACGCCTTTTGAATCAATAACGCACAAATCCCCATTGACACGAATCTGCAGAACCAAGAACAGTTCGCCAGTTACAACCACCCGATCCGACGAACCGGGCGCTAGTGGATAGAACAGCATGCCAAAAAACTGGGTGGAAGCTTCCACAAGAGCTCCGGGTTTGAGCGGTGTTGTCATGTGATTACCTTCCAATCCCAAAGCGCATACGAAAGAAAGCCCACGACACCCTGGGAATCGACAACCTGAAAGCGCGCCGTTCCTCTTGTGGAGAGAACCAGGAACAATTCCCTTGGTCGAGCACATCGATGCGTCTTGTACATGGTCGGGTCATCTGATGCCCAGAAGTCAGGATTGAATGTGAACTCGCCGAAGAAACACACGAGCTGTCCAGGCTTCAAACGCCGAGGTTCTGTCGCCCACTTTACCGTCATTGCACTTCGTCCCAACAGTCATCGAAGCCACGGGAAGCTTGTGTGCCAGGGTAAGCATGTTGACAGTACCAGACTCTACCGGTCGGACCAAGCAGTCTCAAGAAATACTGCTCGCCGCCCTTGTGGTTTTTGGCGTTGAGTTTGATAATATCCAGGAGGAAAACGACGCCGTCTTCATGGTGTTGGATGAGATCGCCCGTAAGGCGATAAATGCCGAGACGGCTATCAAGCACAAGCTTTGAGCGCAGGCCAAGAAGCCGATTGGTTCTGTATAGCTTACCGGGCTCCAATCTCCTGTGTTTCGGTTCTGGCTTCATTGTCTTTCCACCAACTCCCAGTCGCTTGCATCGAAATGCACATAACCCACGCTGCCATTGGCGGTCATGACCTTCATGAAGGATCCGGAGATATCTCCAACAAAACCCAAACAGACAACAACTCCGTGTGGCGGGATATGGCCGAGGTACATCCCGCTTTGCTTGTGCCTGACGCCATCGAACAGCAGTTGTGCGTATGCGTTTCTAGAAAAAGACAGGTGCTTCAACAGCTTTCCAACGCACTCGGGGCATGTGTCGGTCAGCATGACTCTTCCACCACTTCCCACATGAAGGTAGAAAACCCCATGAAGCCTCTTCGTCCACCGGGACTCACACACTCCATGTGCCAGTATCCTCTGATATCAGAGATGGACAAGCTCAGAACAATTTCACCTGTGTTGATTCGGTCAAGCTCATCGTCAAGGGAGTCTGTACTAAAGAGCCTGATAAACGGAATTCTGTTGTTGTCGAGCCGAACCTTTCGAAGCATCTTGCCTTCGTACTTGTTCTTTGCCCGCTCGATATCCATGACTGACATGTTACTGGCCTTTCACCACTTCCCACATGAGACCGGAGAATGTTGCAAAGCCTCGTTGTCCCCTAGGACTCACACATGCCATGTTGCAATTGCCGTTTTTATCACAGATGGACAAACACAGAACAATTTCATCTGTGTAGATTTCGTCAACCTCTTCTAGATCGCTCGGTTCAATTGCCAGAGCGCCGGAGTTCCAAAGTTTTTGGTTGCGCTCCGTGAGCCAAAGGGTAACAAGTGGAATCCTGTTGTTGTCGAGCCGAACCTTCCGGAGCAGCTTGCCCTCGTACTTGTTCTTTGCCCGTTCGATGTCCATAACTGACATGTTACTGGCCTTTCGGTCGGCTTACGACCTTGTTGACGGTCATGCGCACAACGTCAGCGGTATCGAGCACCTTCGTTACGGTTGTTTCGATGGCCATATCGAGGGGAACCATAGACTGACTTTCGCCGATTCTCCAGCGAACATAGTCCGCTGCCGCAAGCACGCTGAACCCAACCATGAGGTTGACGACCGAAAACGACGGAGAAACAACAGCCTTCGCAATCCTTCGATCCAACAGCCTGTTGATGCCCTTGTCGATCAGCTTGTTGATGGTTGAACCGGACATGACGCTCACCCTTTCAGGGTTAGTTATGTCACTCGTAGTCGGCGGAAAAGTCTTCGGACACATCCTGCATGTGTTCTTCCCAGCGATGAACACAATCCTTCGAGCAGAAGAATCGATGATCCGTAAGCATGGTTGAACCTTCAGCCTGCACGGCTTCACCCTTCAGGATGGTCTTCGAGCAGAAGAGGCTCCAGCAACGAACGGGCTCTTGCTCCATGGCTTCCATCGCCTTGAGGGTGTCTTCCCGAGACTGTTCGAGCCTCTCATGAAACACAGGGTCGCTCTCGAACATCGAGAAGTCCACCGACCCGTCTTCCGTTTCGCTCTTCATGTTACTAGAATACCATGGACAGGGCTGAATCTCAACCATTATTCTGCGTGGATATATCCAGGCATTCCGACGGTACGTCGTCCCACTCTTCCAGATACATGTTCACTTCGCCTACAGTTCCAGTCTCAGGAAACAGAATGGTTGCTCGATAGCTGCCATACACGCCATCTCCATTCCTGCCTTCATACGCTCTGGCATCACCGATGACAAAAACAACATCGCCTTCAAACAGAGGCGCTGAACTGAATGCTCCGGGTGATTCCGACACGTTGTGAACGTAACGAAGCCTTCCAGGAAACTTCCTGCTTCGTGCCAGCAACTTTCCGGGCTGGAACCGTGCCGGTGGATCATTGCTCATGTCGAAGACGCTGCCTTCCAACAATCATATCTTACAGCAATTACCCCGACAATACCCGTTGAAGTCAGGCACAACCAATCATACAGGCTCGCTGGGGAATCACTGCTGTCCATCTTCGACAACAAGAGTGCTACGACGCCTGCTTGCAATCTTTCCTGGGACAGTGTGTTGTGACCATCTATGGTCCATAGCCATTGTGAGTTCTCGGCTGTCTTTACCACCAAGTCTCCAGGCTTGAATTCCTTCATGACTCCACCAGCTTCCACCAGTTTGGGTTCACATGCATGATGCCGACATCTCCATGGCATGTCAGAACATACCACATGTCTGATTCTCGGGTGCGGGTCGCATAAAAAAACTTACGCAACAACAATACCACGTCTCCAGGTCGAGCTAGCTCCGTGTTTCTCATTTGCAGAAGATATTCGCCATTGTGTGACGTTGGGTCAACTTCATGCAATGGCCAGCTATATTGCTGGTGGGAGTTCTGAATCATGTCGCCCTGACAAAGCTTTTGCATGTCAAGTTTTGCCGTTATGTCTTGAAGTTGTTCGCTCACTGGATCATCTCCCATTCGTTTGGGCTTAGCACGATGAACCCCATATCACCCGACTGATGAAGCACATGAACTCGTGTCGGCATGATGGGCGCTGTACTTTCGAACCGGTGTTCTTCCAGCAGAACCACCGTGTCTTTACTGTGTATTCGTCGATTCCTGTCTTTGTAGTCCTGGCCGTACAATGCACGATGCGAGAAAAACGTGAGGCTGTATGGAACCACAAGCACGAGCACGGTGCCTGCCTGGACGGTCATGGCTCGCTTCAACGGCATTCTGTTCATGGTACCAACTCCCATTCGTTAGCAGCGAAATACACATACCCAACAGCTCCAGACGCATGCACGACTCGAACATATCTGGAAAGTACGTGTGGGTTGCCTACAAGCATAACAACATCACCTTGTCTCACAACCACATCTCCCTTGTAATAGTGTGACGGCCCTGCTCGAAGGGTTCTTGTACATTCTTCTGTTCGACGCATGAGCGTGCCAACAACAGACTCAACCATGTGCTCGTTCATTGCTCAATTTTTTCCCATTCGGAAGCGTCATACCAGAATGACCCAACAGTTCCGTCGGCCAGAGCACACTTGCACAACACACTCTTGTCATTGTTATAAACCCCCGCCAAAACAAAGACAAGTTCACCACTGTAAACCGGTCGTGAGTTTGCTAGCAAATGCACATAGGTTGAGTACAGGTCACTGTACACGTAGCGCAGCACTGTTCCAGGCTCAGGAGTTGACGGACCTTTGCTCATAGACCACAGTATAGCAGTTGGCGTGGTCTATTTCAAGGAATAATCTCCCAGCACCGTGAATCCCATCCCATATAGCCCATGTGGCCGTCAGGTGACAGCAACTCAATCGAGTAACCTTCAAGGCGAACGAGTAAGAAAACTTCACCGGCGCAAACGTGCCTGTAACCTCCTGGGAAGGTCGTCCCAAAGAGAAACGTCGTTTTGTTTGTCTTGTACTTCAGAAGCTTTCCGGGAATCAGCGTTTCTGGCGGAATCAACGAATATGTCATGACTAGCTCAGCTTTCTCCACTCTTCGGAGTAGAACGATATCCAGCCCACAACGCCCGAGTGATGAAGCACAAGTGTGTTGCTGGTGCAGTCTTCATCTGAGAACCGAAGAATCATCACCACGTCGTTTTTCCAAACTTCTAGCAGTTGGTCAGACATATAGTCGGTTTCAACTCGGAGATACCTTGTGTACCATTCCGTGCGGACCAAGAGCGAACCGATCGTGCAGTCTCGTGGATCCATAGCGCCTTACTCCTCTGCCAGTTCCCATTCGAAGCTGTAGTAGTCGACTCGAACCGGGATGCAATGACTGCTGATGACACAAATCTGGCTGCCGCCTAGACTTCTCGTTTGTGGCATAACAACAACTAGCTCGCCCTTATACGGGCGGCACTCTGCGAACTTCTGTTCGCCATCATAGCGCCAGTAGTTTCTCCGAATATGGTCGGGCAAAAACCGAAGAACCATCCCAGGTTGCAACTCCAGAAAGGGAACGTGTTTCATGAATCATTCCACTAACTCGTAGATTTGGAAAAAGTCAGAGTTTACCCACCGTGTTCCCCACACACCATTCCCACACAAAAACGACACACGAGTTTCTGCGCCAAATACACTCTCTTCCGTTGCAAGCCTCACACACAGCACAATGTCACCCGGAGCCGGACTGTAATCAAGTGGGTTGCTTAGAGCATGCCTCATGGTACTGTTTTGGTTTGAAACATAGTCAAACAGCGCAGTGCCGCCACGCTTGTATCGATACAACTTTCCCACAACAGGGAAAACCATCGGAACTAGTTGTATGTCCGTCATTGTCTTACTCCTCTACTTCTTCAAACAAGTAACAAACCTGTCCCAAGTTCCACAGCGTTCCAAGCACACCATCTCCCAGCAGGAATGACAACTTGTCATATATTTCCCCATCATGGTTTGTAACCGGTTCTACTCGGACACACGCAACCACTTCTGTTTTCCGTATCCTGCGTTTCAACATGCATTCAAGCACAGTGGCGGTCTTGTTCATGTTGACGTAGAAGTCAAAAAGGGTTATTCCATCGTCGTTTAGCTTGTATAGTTTCCCCGGAACGAAGCTTGTAATCATGTCGATACTTGCTCCCAGTCACACTCATGCCACACCCAAGACGAGATTCCTTCCGCACTGAGAATTCTCACTCCGACCAGTTCAGTCGCTTGAAGCTCCAGAACCAGCACAACATCACCCTTGTGAAGTGTTCCGAACTCTCCTGCGCTAACTACGGCACTTATAGACGTGGGTATTGACTGTGTGCGTATTGTATGAATGAAACTGATCGGGCCAGTGTATCGATACATCGAACCGGGCTGTAACTCTGAGGTTTTCACCAGCTATTCTCCAACCTGTTCCCAGTCGTCTCTCTTGAGGTAGGTTTGCCACAACGTTCCAAGCGTGCCGTCAGGCAACAGCAACGACACCTTGAACGAGTTTGAACCACTCACTTCCTCCACATAGAAAACCACCACAACAGTGCCGTGCGAAAGCTTTTGTCTTAGGCTACATTGCAAGTGATTTTCTTGTTGGTTCAGGTTGGACGCATAATCGAACAACAGCAAGCTGTCTCGACCGGTCCGTCTGTACAGAGCGCCCAGCTTCAGAGCTCCAGTGTATTCCATGCTAGCATCCTATCAGTCAGGATTTAGGGTGTCAAGGAATATTCCGACGCTTCGAAAGCTTCTCGTTCCCACCACAGAAAACCAACAGAACAATCGCTGGCAATCACAGCTATATGGCTCTGTGCCCTGCCACGCTCGACATACCGAAGAACGGTGACCAATTCGCCGTCATCCAAACGCCTGATATGTGTACCATTGGCGTCGAACATCAAGGCTCTGTAGTAGGGTTTCCTGCGAACCCTGAGCACCATTCCTGGTGTTACAACGAAGTCTTTTTTCATGTTGTTATTCTGCTACAGTTTCCCAGCAACTAGAACAAGAACATGAGCAGCCATCAAGCACGTTACCGTTACGGTCAAGGATATGCACGTATACGTCCGAGAAGTGTTTGGACGAGTAGTCGTCGGCAATGTAGTCTCTTACTTCTAGAAGCATGCCTGTAATCGAAGTCGGCGTTCTTCCAATGTATCGGACAAGCATTCCAGGCTTGAAACTCGGTTTTCTTTTCATCTTATTTACTCGCTCAACACTTCATAGCAACAGGTGCAGATGTAACTGTCGTAGATGTTCACTCCATCGTCCCCAGCGTACATGTATTGGACCCAAGCATCGGCGGTGTGTGGGTGTTGGGACGAATGGTTTCGTCGATTCTCAATCTTCACAAGAAGCAAAACGGACAGGTGGCGATACACACGGTGGCGTATAAGCATCCCTGCTTTGAGGTTCTGTTTCATGTCCATTCTTTACTACCTCAACACTTCGTAGCAGCAGGTGCAGATGTAGCCATCATCGAGGCTGGTGACGTCTTCCCCAGCATACATGTAATGTATGAGTGCGTCACAGTCGTGTAGGCGGTGGGCCGCATGGTGCCGTCGGGGCACAATCTCCAAGACAAGCAGAACGGTCGGCAGAACGGTCGGATCCTGCGTACGATGACGTATAAGCATTCCTGGTTGGATGTTCTGCTTCAGCTTCTTCATGACTTAGTCATTCAACACTTCGATGCAACAAGAACAAGCGTTCCCACCTATTGCTGTACCATCTGGACGAACGACTACAATTTCCACATCGGGGCTATGAGGTGCTGCATCGATGCATACAAAAGGGTGTGCTTCCACAACGAACAGCACCATGTTTTTGACATCGTGTCTGCCAGTTATCAAGCGTACAAGCATTCCAGGAGTGATGTTCTTCTTTGCATTCATGACTTACTCACCCAACACATCGAGGCAACAACTGCACCAGTAAGCGTCCCTGATATGAATGGTACCGGTTTTATCAACGTATAGCTGGTACGTCCAGAAATCACAGCTATGGCCTTCATAGGTTGCAACTGTAGGCCCATGCGCACTGTCATATGCCTTGGCCGACAACACAAACACAGGAACGTAACCCTTTTCTGCCCACTTGTGATGGATTATGAGCATTCCGGGTTTGACGGCCTTCTTGGCACGTTGAGTCACTGAGGCTCTCCGCAGTCCTTGTCTGCAAGGGTTGAACAACCGTACACGTACGAACACGGCTTCGCTTGTGCTCTGCACTCATGACAAGGCAAGTCATGATAAGAACAGCATGGTCTCCGGAGCTTTTGACAGTCTTCGCAATCGGAAACCCAACACTGATCCGTTGACTTTGGTTCTGCCAGCGGCTTCTGTTCTGGTGCAACCAAGGCTGTTCTTGCCAGTTGATACATGGCCTTCAGAGCTCTGAGCTTGTTAGTTAGTGTGCTTGACATCGCTTGTGTGTGTCTCTTCCTGAGTTAGGAGTTGCGTTGACTGCAATCACCTTACCATGGAGAATATTCGAAGCCAAGGAATATTTGCTAGACCGCTACTCGTGCATTTGTCACAACACAACCTTCACTGACACCCAAGTAGGACAAGGGTCGTCCAAGTGTTTCGTGAACACGACATTTTCGTTGCAACCATCGGAAAACAGGTATTCACCTTCTTTCCGTGAAGGATAGCGGCTCAAATTATGGGGTCTTATGTTTTCTGCAAGGTACTTCTCGAATGCAGCCGCCATATCATCAACGTCGGTATATTTGCAGTACACCCAAGCGTCGCCATCTCCACACTCTTGGAGCATAATTTCCATTAGAAAGTCAAACAGCTTGAGATATTCTGGTTTCATACTGCTACTTCTCCCTTGATTGCTGGGTGTGATTGATAGTCCTGGAGTTTCAAGTGTTCCAGCTTGAAGTCGTCAATGTTCTTGATGGTTGGGTCAAGCACGAGTGTTGGCGGCGAGAATGATGATGATGCTCTGCTCAACTGTTCTTTTGCTTGCTCGACATGGTTTTCATAAACGTGCAGGTCTCCGAAGGTGTGAATGAACTCTCCAACTTCAAGACCTGCTGCCTGAGCAACCATGTGCGTCAGCAAGGCATAGCTCGCTATGTTGAACGGAATTCCTAGGAAAATATCCCCGCTCCTCTGATACAGCTGACAGCTCAACCTTGTGTTGTCGTGTGTTACCTTGAACTGGAACATCGTGTGGCATGGAGGAAGACTGACCTTATCGCAGGTTGCAGGATTCCAGCCCGAGACAATCAGTCTCCTCGATGTTGGACTGGTCTTTATCTGCTGAATAACGTTGGCGATTTGGTCGATTGTCCATGGCGACTGCATGAATTCATTGGATTTTTCCAACCTTTCAACTTCTTCTTCTGTCATGTCAGTTACAAGCGTTGCGCTTCCTGGCTCGAAGACAAAGTTTTGAGGATTTCTGTATTGTGGTTTGCCTGTATCCCACTTCCTCCACAACGGGCCATAGACGGGTCCAAGGTCTCCCTCTTCCCTTCCGAACTTCGCACACTGTTCTTTTGTGGCCCATTCATCCCAGATGTGGTTGTTCTGTTCTTGCAGCTTCTTCACATCGCTGCTTCCAGAAAGGAACCATAAGAGTTCGGAAGCCACAAGTCGGAATGGAACTTGCTTGGTTGTCAGGATAGGAAAGCCCTTCCTGAGATTGAATCTAGATTGCCTCCCAAAGACCGTATACGCTCCAACAGGGCGTCCTGTTGACTTGAGCACAGCTCTGGTCGTCTGATACTCTCCGTTCTCTAGAACGTCTTCCAGGAGCTTTAGATATTCTGCGTCATGTGGGTTCTGTGTTGTTGTGGTTGTCATTGGTTTGTTGTTCTCCTAGTTCTTCGAACACTGTGAGTTCGCTATGCCATATAGGCGAGTAAACGAACCCTACTATAGCATCGGGAGTGACAACTCTAAACCACATATCTTCATGCACGCCGAGATGTTTTTCAAGAACGAGCAGAAGAGTGCCTGTTTCAAGGGCAAGAATGATATCGTAGCCACTGAAGGATTCTGTTGTGGGCATGCCAGACCACAGGAGAGCACTTTCTTTCAGCGTGTGAAGCTTTCCGAACTTCAAGATATACGAAGCCTCTGCTTCATAGCTATCAAGACACGAGAGAAATCCACGCTTCCAAGCGTTTGGCCGCCTTCTGTGTTGTTGGTGTGTTGTTGCCGTTGAACGACCATGTTGAAGGTGGGTTGCCCTTTATCCTTCCATCAAGGTGTTCTGCCGCCAGCCACAGAACGAACTTCACGAGTTCGTCATCAACCCAGTCAAACACGAAGGTCTGTGGGATTCCGTGTTCTTTCACAACCTGCTGTGCTTGTGTGTATGTTGAAGCATATCGATACAGCAGCGGGTCGTGTTGTTCGGTAACAACGTGAGAACACACAATGAGAGTGTATCTGTTCTTCTGCTTCTTGGGACTTGAACTCTTAGACTTCATTGTTCTCTGGTGTTATGTAGATGTCATCATGAAGCGGCAAGACTACGAACACATGACTCTATCATCGCTGGAGTACAGTCTTAGACTGAAGGGTTCTCTAAGACCTAAGTCTGTTGGAGACAAAGTGAGAGAGCTAAACAGACAGTGGAACAAGAGGTTGTGTTCGCTTCCTTGCCAGAACTGTGGCTATGACAAACATGTTGAGTTGGCTCACTTGCAAGCCATCTGTGAGTTCCCTCTAGAGACAGCGGTGAAAGAAGTAAACCATCCAGACAACGTCCTTGTGCTGTGCAGGAACTGTCACTGGGAGTTTGACTCAGGAATGCTTTCTATCTGCGATATTCCCATCAGACATTAGCGTTGGTTGAACTGTGATGAAGGTGTTCTTGTGAACTCCTGGAAGGTTGCTTGGACCCCACTGCTTCACATACTGCTCGAAGTTCAGCCATTCCACATACACGCTTTCGCACAAGGTACACCTTGGGTTGTGGAAGCTGCCTGCCTCGATAGAGAACTTGTTCGAACAACGGGCACACTTGTAGTGTGCCGCTATACCCTTGTGTGACATGATGTATTACTCCTTGGGTTCGGGCGTAGAACTGTCTTCTGGTGGAAGCTGTTCTGCTGCTGGGTAAGTATGACTGACCCAATACCCTGGAGGACACACAACAGTATGAATCTCTTCTGCCTCTTTCGTTGTCATGAGCGTTGGTTTCACCACAGAGCTGCTCACGTACTGACGGTATGCGAACTCTAGAGCATCCTCATAGTCCTTGAACTGGACTCTCAACGTCGAGATAACAACAAGCGGGCCAACAATCAACACCCACCACGCTCCTGAATACAACGCAGCTGCCATGTCGGCAAGCACAAACACATACATCGTGTTGATGACCGCTTCCAACAGCAAGTCAACACCGGAAAGCAAGAAGACCGTGCCCTTGTCATCTAGTCTCATCTTGAAGGGCTGTCTCGTAAACGCAGCAACCCACAGCTTCCAGAACTTCAACAATTGAGGAAGGTACAACAGAAAGAACGTTCGAAGCGATGCTTGTGGCCTTGCAAACGGATGGTCGGTCATGTGAGAGTGTCTCCTAGTGGCGGGTGTAGAAAGGTTCAACGGCAAGATCCTTCCGAACCAGAATGATCGTGCAGAACACCAGAATCATCAAAGGTATCAGTGCCATGGATATGTTTTACCGCTGGAATATCCTGAAGTCAAGGATTATCTTTCACAACGTTCGAAACGTTCAACTCCCAGCCGGTCATGAACCGGTAATACAATTCCCCAGAACCGCTCAGCAACGTCACTCGGTACATCCCATCATCACTGGTTAGTTTCTCCACAGGATGAACGTCCACAACCAAGTACACTCCAGCATTCAACAAGAGATAGCGCCCGTGAGCACGGGTCAGATGCAGTACCTCCGTTCTCCATGCGAGAGCATGCAACAAACACTCATGGGCCTTGTACGCACTGCATACTTCCAACCTCACAGGCTGTCCCACAACATACTTCTGAATGTTGGCGTAATAAGACCCCTTCCAACCAAGAGGTATCGTTTCTGCTCCAGCCGTCATGATATCATGCATGATTCTAGTGCTTCCCCATGAACGCACACTTCAAGCTTGTCAAGCAGATACGAAGAGTGGGGTACTATAAACGAATGTGTTAGATGTCCGTTCGAGTCCAGGAAGACCATCCCAACAACGTAGCCTCCAGTAGTAACAGAAACCAACTCGGTACGCACAAGCACAACAAGTCCCTCGCCGTATGCTCCGGCGATTGGATATGTTCCATGGTACGTACTTGACAGAGAGTTGCCTTGGCTTTGGTAAAGGTATACCAGCTTCCTACCCGTAAGGTCATACAGCTTCCCGTGTAAAGACCGATACCTCTTCATAATCTCTTGTAGGCTTTCATCCGATTGCATGGAGATGCCTCCTGATGATTCATGCTGTTCTGTGCTTGACGTTGAACTCATAGAGCAACTCTACCATACCTTCCCTCTATAATCAAGGTATATGCGCTATGAGTGCTCTTATATTACCTTACCCCAACCCCTCAGCAAACCCCTCTCTGGTAATGTTCCACTGGCTAGCAGATTCCCAGGATGAACCAACAAGGGTGCCTATTACAGCTCAACCCAGTTCTTCGATATTACGCACACAGCCGTGTTAGAGGCAGCCTGCACGGATATGACCATCAGTTGTCCTGGTGGTACTCTCATGTCGAGCTTCTCAAGGTCAATAGAGCCAGGAGCTCCTGAAGGAACAGAGATGCTTGCAAGGATTCTACTTCCAGCTGCGATGGTTACGCCTGCAGTTGAGGCATACTCCACACAGCTGTTGTTTTGGTCAACGTACTGCCACACAGGAGAACCAGCAAGAGATGGGTTGCTGTAGATCCTCACACGAACGACTCTGTTGGCCGTTTCCGTTGCGCACGACAACAGAGAACCAAGGACTTCACGAAGACAGTTTTTGCCCTGGAATTCCGAACGAACACGTATGGCCAGTGCTACTTGCTCTGAGGTCGTTGCTGTAAAGGTAGTGTCAATGGCATATGGGTTGCGAAGGCTCTTCTCTTCACCTTCAATGAACCCACCAGCACTTGCGCCCTTGACAGTCATGGCTGTTGTGCTTCCGAGTGAAGCAGCGAACCAACCCAACCTGAAGCATGGGTTCTGTTGAGAAGGGATTGTGTTGTTGTTGGGATATTCGATCTTGTGAACGGTTGTGAAGCTTCCGCTGTTCGTCATGATACGGAACTGGATAGTTCCTGCTCCGAGGTAGGGGTACACGATTTCATATATGTTCAGCTTGGTTGGGTCAAGCAACATACCTGAAGGGTTGTATGCCGTGTATGTTCCGTCCATCCTGTCAACGTTCCAAGAGCTCTGCGAGACATAGCCGCTGGTGTTGTTGTTGGCCGCTCCCTCTGATAGCACAGTGAAAGAGCCAGTTGTTGTTCCCGTTGAGGTTATTGAGAACACACCTGTAGCTTGTGCTGGTGTTGCTTGCACGAAGGTTAGCGAAGCAAGGTTCGAGGTTGGACCATTTGAACCGCTCCATGCTGTGAACACAGAAGACGAAGCAGCTATTTGATTAGCTACAGAGCCCGAGGTACCCGACACAACGGCCACTGAGTAGTTGATGTCATTGAGCTTGACGGTGAGTGTCTCGCTCGCTGTTGCCCCGTTTGTAAGCGTCAGACGGACAATCTTGCAAGCACCAGCAATACGCCTTGTGATACCAAAACCGTCGCCGTTATACCCGAAGAACAACCCGTCAAGGTTGGTGAACATACCTGCAGCTTGAAGAGAGTTGGCAACAGGACCAGAAGGAAACATGGCGGTTAGTCTTCCACGAATACCATTCCCGGCCTTGTACGACAACAGTCTCTTCGAACGAATAACAGAGTAGTCTCCAACACCGGTTCCCACCGTGCAGTTGAACATGCTTCCGCTGGCTGTGGCTGTTGAGCTGCTGCCTGAAGTGAATGTCTCAACATCTGTTGACAACAGTCCATATGGAGCTGCTATCTGAATAACGGGCGTTAGACTTCCAACCAACATCTCATTGAAGGCTGTCTCTGGTATGGCTATGCGCAGGTGCTTGTCTTCATCAACACCCACGTTGTTGTACGTCACACCATTGTCTTCTGAACCGAACAGCACAGAACGGTTGAGCGTGGTTGTGCTTAGGTTGGTTACCGTGTCTGTGACCCTTGTCTGGAACAAGCCTGGAGTGTGTCTCAGAACAGTCTCTATACGGAGCGTGGAGGCATTACTAGAGCTGTTCTCGAACAAGGCCCGGTAGTACCTTCGGATGGGAACAAGCGGCTGTGGAGAGTCAGTATTTGCCGCCAGCACATATGGTCCAATATCACGGTCAACAGTGCTGGAGTCTGTGGAGAACTGCATCCTGAACTTACCAACTTGATCGGCCTTGAAGGACGTGACAATCTGTGCGTATCCCGCTGTGTCTGTCCAGCTGCCTGTCCATGCTGTGTTGGCCGTGAGTGAGCCAGTGTTGGTGTTCCCTGTGTCGAACTTGATTGTGCCGATAACCGACAGGGATGCCGAAGCTTCGGTTGGACCCACTTTATTTGCTATGTACGTCATATGATCCACCATCCTCCAGCGAAGAACGACACATGAACGCTGGTGTTCTCTGTGTTTATTGGTTGCGTTGTCTGCCTGTCAATCAAGTACCCTGCAGCACCAGAAAGCGTCAACGTGTTCCCGCTGCCATCAATCCTCTTGATATAGCAGTGGTCTCCATGACTGCCAGAACTCAGTGTTATTGTTGTGGTGCTTGAAGCTGACACGAAGTACACGTAGTTGTTGACGGAACCCGAAGGGATGCTATAACTCCCTGTCAAGAACACAGGACTCAACCGACCGTTGATGCTCCCACTGAACACTGAAGCAGCATTGAACGTTGCGTTGCCGTTGAAGGTTGACACACCATTGAACGTTGCAGCGTTCTCGAACCTTGACCCAACCTCGACAACGAACAGCGTTGGGGATTCGTTTTCGTTGTCCGGCGCTTCTACAACGCCAATGCTTTTTACTGTGGTTTTGACGTTGGGAACAGCCATGCTGTATAACTATCAAATGCTCATGATATCCAGCGGCACACTGTGTGAAACAACCCAAGGTATAAGCCTGTACAGAACCAGCGGGAACGTCTTGGACGAGTGTAGAGTGTGGGTTGGCGTTGGAGAACAAGTGCTTCTTCTAGAGCACGTTGTTGTTGAAACGGGCATCCGTTATAGCACCGTGAGGCTGTTGACGGCGAATGCGTTCATTGGTTACTTGGATGTATGGGACTGGGAGAACGTTGAGTGCATCCTCAAGCCTGTTAGTGCTGACCCCTGCGATAATCCATAGGGTTCTTGCACACGGAATAACCGTTGAAATTGCTGAGCTGCGATGGTATACTGGTTGCATGAGATTCGGCATCGAACTGGAGTTCTACTCGGACAGGCTGCATAACGCACAGCTATGCAACGCATTGAAGGCGCAAGGCTTCGATGTTCGTCCTGGCGAGCCCAAGTGCAAGGCTAAGCCTTATTGGAGGCTTACCGAAGACGGCTCAATCAACTATGAGCCCGATGCTGACCCAACCGACTACGTGTCTGACCAGTTCTATGACTACGAGCTTGTGTCCCCCATTCTGGACACTACCAACCCTGAAGACATCAAGACCGTTCGTAGGATTGCTCTCGCCTTGCAGGCCCTTGGATGCAGGGTGAACCCTACCTGTGGTTTCCATGTGCATGTGGATGCCAGCGAACTCACGGTTGAAGACGTGAAGAGAGTTTTCCGCCGTTACGAAGAGTTCGAAGACAAGATCGACAAGATGTTCACACCCAACAGAAGGGGTGACGTAAACGAGTTCTGTCAAGCGCTCGGCACGCTTATCTGGAATCCGGAAGCCGAGACCAAAGAAGAGCTTATCCCAAGGCGTTCGTCATACAGCGCCGACAATTACCGATACTTCAAGGTGAACTTGCAATCCCTGCACACACACGGGACCATCGAGTTTCGCCAGCACCAAGGCACCATCAACTCCCAGACCATCATCAACTGGGTTCTGTTCGTGACTCAGTTCGTGGAAGCTTCGAAAGTCAAGCAGCCCAAGAAGCACAAGAAGGTGAAGCCTTCTCTTCGTGCAACGCCCGGAATGGCTGGGGTCATCAACTACATCAACGAGCAGCCGCTCATGGCCATCATCAACGTGCGGTTGTGTGCGGAGCGCTGCCAACTCGCCGAGTCAACGGTGTTGAAGCACTTGCGGGCGCTTTCCAACGCCAAGCCTTGCGCCCCTGTGCTCATGGTTGGAAAGCGTGCAAGAAGAGGGCAGCATATCGACGTTGACAACATCGGGCAGCCAGGACAAACCTTGATGCCGAAAGACAGCATGTGGAGAGGAATCTCTGAACCCCTTCAATCGTTCTATGCAGAACGTATCCAGGAGTTGAACCCGTGACATCCAGAAGAGCACTCGAACGCTACAAGTACAGAAAAGCCAAGAGAGTCAGAATCGAAACCCTGTTGTTCTTGTACTGCAACTACTGACGGCATGACACTATGATGTACACTGAGTTTGAAGCTGGAAAAATCTATCGCTGTGTTGCCAGCGAAACCAGAAACATACTGGCTGGTACCATCATCTTCGTTGTGGAAGTGAAGGCAACAAACCACGACCTACGCTCGTCGGTCAAGTATAGTAGGTGGGACGGCGGTGGCAACAACGGCTACTACGACCTATACGAAACCGTGCCATCTCACGACAAGTATGGCTATAAGCAAGTCACAGAAGTGATTGCTTGCGATGTTGACGACATGGCAACCAACAAGCCTAAATCCATGATTCTTCGAAACGCTCGTTGGGTGCGTTGTGAACCAACATGAAGCCAGGAGACCTTTTGCGGTGCAAGGCTGTGCCGGGGCTCACAGTTGTGTTGTTGAAGATACACCACCAATCATATGTGTTTGACGGGGCCATATCAGGGCGTACATGCGTCGTGATATACCCGGATGCTGAAGTTCACACGATAGGAATTGTTTCAGACCGCTGGGAGATTGTCAGTGGCAGTTGAAAAGTTCGAAGTCGGGCAAGCGTATCGTTCCATCTACAACGGAGCTGTTGTGTTCGTTCTGGAGATTCAGGAACACGACTATGAAAATGACGAAACTCACAGCGCTGTGGTGTTTCTGCATCAAGATGGCGAAGTGAAGAACTGGGCACTCCGAAAAGCTGCCTTTGAGAAACTATCATGAGTGTCGAGTGCCCTTTCGAAGAGGGAAAACTGTACACAAACAACAAACAAGTTGTTTTGGTGTTGTCTGTGAACACGAACTACATCGAGTTCGGCTTAGGTGTAGCGTGGGACTGTCACCTTCTGGATGAGGAGTGTGTTGTGCAGCGCCGGTATATGATGGCACCTTATTGGATGGCACTGGAATGAGCAAGTCGTGCCCTTTCAAGGTTGGGAGCGCATACAAGTCTGAACCAACTGTTAGGGGAGGTTACAGGACCGGGCTGTTTGTGCTTCTGGAGGCGTTGTCAAGTTACAACGATGGAACCAGAACATATTGGCTCTGTCGAGTTCTCTGGGAGGATGGCACAGTGGAGGAAGCTTACTTCGACAGGATGCACTGGAGAGTAGCAAAATGAGCGTTGAACGGTTTGAGGTAGGAAAGCTTTACAGACTGGTTATCGATAACCATGACGTGTACAAGAACACGGGTCATGTCATCTACATGGTTTTGGCGGTGGACACACGAACATATCAAGATAGCTCAGTTTGGATGGCCCAGGTAGTCCTGCCAGATAGCACTGTCCGTTGGTCTTACTTGACATTGCACAACTGGGAGCTTGTGGAAACGTCATGAATGTTGAACAGTTCGAGGCAGGAAAGCTCTACAAGAAACTCTCAGATGGTGGTGAGCTTATTATCATTCTCTCTGCGCATGTTAGCAGTCTTCGGAGCGACGGACGGCTCACAACCCTTGTACGTTGCATAGATTGCTATGGTGTTTTCCACACTGGAACTGTTTTACATAGCGACTGGATGTTGGTGGAGTGATGGAAGAGCTCCAGCCAGGAAAGCTCTTCAGGCCATCAAGTTGGATAGAAGTGGCATAGTCATGGACCCGAACAGCAAACAACAACAGTCACCGGTTTTTCAAGTAGGAAAGTTGTATAGGTGCGTTCGTCCATGGTCTAGACTGCCACAGCGTTCTGTAGGCATGGTCTTGGGGATAGAATGGCATCACCACCAGCACACAACCATTCGAGTGTTGGATGCTAGTGGTCGCATACAACTATGGACAGTGTACTGTGCAGAGTGGGAGGAGTGCAGTGAGTAAAGGCAAGCCAGTCTCTAAGTTCATTCCAGGAAAACTGTATCTGAGTGTCACTCCCGTATGGGACACCGAGATTATCTACGTTTATGGGTTCGATTACGAATACTGGGCGGGAAATGGAGATTGGTGTGCTACAGTGAAGGTGCTAGCATCTGATGGACGGATGTTCTACAGAGCGCTAGCCATGAAAGACTGGGTTGAAGTCGGTGAATAACAGAAAGCGTCGAGCTGATAAGTTTGAGGCGGGAAAGCTTTATAGACGAGAGTTTGTTTCGCAGCACTTCTTTTTTGTTTTGGAAGTGCTCAGCACTCACGTTGCAACGAGCGGCAGCCTTGAATTCGGAGCTGTTGCGTACACGCTGAGGGTCATGGACCATCTGGGCCACGTCAGCAAATACACCGCCTATGCACACAACTGGGAAGAATGCAGTGAATAACAGCAAGTCAAGCTATATCATCGACATGTTCGAGCCTGGGTGCTTGTACGTGCATCACCAAATACCTTTCATAAGAATACTTGTTCTTGAGGTTACCCGCCCCTATAACGGTTACACTTGCGAAACTGGGATTCGGGTTCTCAGCCAGGATGGCTATGTCTTCGACAACATTCTGAGAAACGATTACTGGAAGAAACTCGATGGCTAACTCTTTCGTTCCAGGGAAACTCTATCAGCACAAGGAAACAAGCTTGGTTGTGTTCCTACTTGCAACAGAGCCTCCTCATGATGGGTTTTACGACGATGGACCGAACATAGATAAAGTATGGCTGCATTACGTGGACGGAACCGGCAGAAGGGCTTGGTGGTTGGTGCATTACAATGAGTTCGATGAGGTTCTGCCTGGAATCTAGCAGATAGAATATTCCTTGTGTTTGCAGGCCGGTTTTGGTATACTGTATCTGTAGCTGAGACACAGAAGAACACAGTCCAAAAGGAAACACAGACATGAACCTCCGAACTCGCTTTTCTTTCCTGGTTCTCACGGCCCTCATGGTGGGTTGTGGCACAGAGATGGAACCGCCTTTCGAGGATGCTCGCCCAACCATCGATCAAGACAGCGCTCCCGTTGTTGCCGACGGTGGCAACGAGACCAGCGTTCCCGTCGTTCGGGATGCTTCGCCCGAAGCTGCTCCCGACACCGGCACTCCCGTTCCTGCTGACGTGGTGACTCAAGACACCGCTCAGGACGTTCCAGGAGACACGGCAGAGGCTTCCGTCGATGTTGTCGATGCGATGGTCGACGCTGGCGACGCTTCCTCTCCTGACGCCTCTGTGTTCGATGTGGAGGCTGCTGCTGAAGGTGGCCGTGACGCTGCAACGGATGTGGCAACCGACGAAGGCTCGGTTGCTGTTGTGGATGCAGCGCCGGAAGCTTCTTCGGATGCTTCTCCCGATGTGGTTGCGGTCGATGCAACTCCTGCTTCGGTGCTGTTGAGCCGAGGAAGACCGGCCTTGCTGAGCTCGTGTTCGGAAAGTGCTCGTCCGGACGTGACTTGCAACGGTGGAACGTTTGATCTGTACCCTGCAAACCTTGCGTTCGATGGTGTTCGAACCAACTGGATCGAGACGGCTCGGGGTGGAGATGATATTGCTCCCTGGGTTCGTGTTGACCTAGGCTCCGAGAGAACCATCACAAGGGTCAACGTGTGGAACCGTGTTGGCTGGCCTGTCCGTCCCTTGCGGTTCTCATATTCCAACGAGAACTATGTTGTCGAAGTGTCGCTTGATGGTGTGGTGTGGACCAGGGTTGCGGAAAACGTCGACCCTCCTGTGTATCCCAGCACTCACGAAGTCTCTGGAACTGCTCGATATGTTCGAATCAATCTCCTGAGAATGGGAAGGCTCGGAGCTGATGACCGAGTGCTCAACCTTGCGGAAGTTGAAGTGTTTGGGCGATGAGTGCCACGAAGCCAGAACCAGGAGAACTGTGGAAATGGTTCGAAGATGAAGACGGCGAAACCACCTTCATCTTTCTTGTCTTGGAATTGAAGGTGGAAGAATGGGGCCGCTATCGGTGCAAAATCCTCACACTCGCAGGCAGGGTTGGAGTTTTCTCCATAGAAGTTGGTACCGGGATCGGCTGTTGTAGTCTTGTTTCCGAAGCGGTGAGGGAACAGAATGAGTAAGCAAGCACCCATACCCGGAGAGTTGTGGGAATGGAGAGGCTCTACAATCGGTCCTAACGGCACTGTGGTGCAGTCCCGAGAACTGTTCATCATCTTGAAGGTTTTGGATGACATCCCAAGGCACTGGGAAGAGCTTCACACTTTGCTGAAGTACACGACCTATACGTGTAAGGTGATGGATTCTGACGGCCAGATTTCTCCATACCTCATGAACTTACACCAGTGCAAGCGAGTGAAGGACCAGTGAGCATGCGACCGAGAATGCAAGGGATACAGCCTGGTATGCTTATCAGGAACAACGACAACAAGAAGCTCTACGTGTTTCTGCGCGCTCGTATCGGTCGTAGATCACCGAGTTCGTTGATGGCGGCTGTTCTGTTGGACGATTGCGGTGAAGAAGTCATTACCCTCATGAACAACGTCCTGAACTGTTATACTGTTGTGCAGGAGACATGAGTTCATGAAGGACGAGAGGTTCGAATCTGGGAAGCTGTACAAGACGAACAACATAGGTTCTGTTCACGTACTGCCTACCCACAACAAGCTGATGGTGTTGTCCGTAGAAAAAACCAGCAACGCCAGGGACCACGCAGCAAACTATAGCGTTTGCTGCGTCATTACACACCTAGGCAACGTGACCAGAATGGCCTTGTATTACGTTGACTGGGACAAGGCAGAGTAGGAGGCATTGTGTTGACTCCCGGCTTGTATGTGGTTCGCTCAACCTACATGACGCTGGCAGGTGGCCGGAATACTCATGTGTCCTTCAGCCTTTCGAAACCCTACTCGGAGGAAGTTGTGTTGATAAAACAGCTGTTTCTGCTGGAGTGTTCCTATATCAGCAATGGGAGACGTGTGTCACCGAAGGTTCTACTTCCTGATGGACGAGTGGGTTGGGTTTGGGAAATACACCCGCTGGTTTGGGTCAAGGTGGAATAATGGTTGATATTCGCCCCCACAACTGATATACTGTGTTCATGAAGGTTCAGTCTCACTCCGGCATCGAGGTTGGGAAGCTCTACGGCAACACCGAGTTTCCCTGGACGGTCCTTGTGCTGGAGATAATCCCTGCATACTCCAATCCTGGGCTGCCGATGTGCTGGGTTATCAACGACAAGGGCGAGATGATGAAGATACAAATGGTCCGGAAGTTCTGGGAAGAGCTTGCGACGTGAAAGGATTCGACGTGAAAGATTTCCTTGTTGTTGGTGCTGTCTATCAGAACAGCTACAACACATCACAAATTCGAATGATTCTGTCGTTCAATGCCCTGGGAGGGTATGATGTCCTGGACGAGAACGGAAAAACATACTCCACCACCCACTTTGGCTGGCAGTGGATTCGGATTTCTGACCTATGGCCATAGAACAGTTTGTTCCGGGGAAACTCTACAAGCTCAGGAATCACGACGTTGTTATCTTCGTTCTGAACGTTTTGCATGTTTACACACCAAGGGATACGTCAAACCCCGAACACATACAATACCAGTGTAGGTACCTCCTGGTTGCACAAGGTCTTGTCAAGACGGTGTATATTAGGCGATGCATGTGGAATGAGTTGAGCGAGTCATGAGCGACGAAGAATGCAACAAAGGGCTGCACACAGCGATTGTTGAATCCGGAATTCAGCTTCTTGTGATTCATCCACAGTTTAGCGAACCCAACAGACTCGTGGTTCTCCATTCTGTTTATGTTCTAGAGCTAGCTGATTCCAACTACCGGAAGGTTCTGTTGCCAGACGGCACGATTCGTCATGTTCTCAGACATTACATCACGAACTTCTACTGGAAGCCAGTGTAGCCATGGTCACCGAGTTCGTTCCAGGAAAACTCTACAAGATAATGCCTGGGCGTCTTCAAGACTACTTCGAAACGTGGGTGATGATATACGTGCTCGGTGTAAGCAAGCATCAGTATCCGCCCGGTAGCGCTTCGCATGCAGTTGTCACGTTTCTTGGAAGCGATGGAGTTCAGGACGAAGAGCCACTGTTCTATGAAGACTGGGAAGAGGTAGAAGGATGATGCGTGGCATACCAGAAGAGTTCACTCCAGGACACATATACACGCTGTTCTCGTCGAACATCTTCGTGCAGCCTGTTAGGGTCTTCATTCTCCGGGTACTTTCGCCCGTCGACGACAACGGATTAGCTGTTGTTGACGTACTGCGAGAGCACGGCGGAATAGAACACAGAGCAAGGCTTTCAATATGCTTGTGGAGACTAGTAGTATGAAGACGAATCAACTCGTTCCAGGACATATATACCGATTGACGCCACAGGAAGGTGAGTGCCCCGAAACTGGTGGCTTCAGAATATTTGTCCTCGCTGTGGATGGAACGCCACAGCCACGGCGGGCGAGACTAGTTTACGCCGATGTGTTGCTAGCTAACGGCAAGATTGAAATTCGTTGTTCGGTGAATCCGGCACAGTGGGAGTTTGTTGTATGACAACTCAGTTCGTTCCAGGTCAGTTGTATCACCCGAAGGATGAAGATGAATTTCTGATTCTTGTGCTCAGAGTGGTTTCTCCCGAAGATGACTCTGGCACAACCGAGGTTGATGTTATCTACTGTTCCGACGCTTACGTCGAATGGGGTGTTTCTCTTACCAACTTGTTATGGGTTGAGGTTGTATGAAGACGAAGTTCATTCCAGGACGGTTGTATCACCCGAAGGATGAAGAGGAATTCATGATTCTCGTGCTAAGGGTTGAATGTCAGTATGACGACGGCTCTACCGAGGTTGATGTTATCTGTTGTACTAGCGACGCTACGATCGAACGTGGGGTTGCTCTTACCAACTTGATATGGGTTGAGGTTGTATGAAGACGAAGTTCATTCCAGGACATGTGTATGTGCCCATAAGTGGACAGCCTTTTGTAATGTTTGTTCTGAAGAGTGGGCCGTCCGATTCCCCGAATGGGGCATATGTGGATATACTGTGGGAAGATGGAAGCACAGCACAAAGAGCATTTGCTTATGAAACTCTGTGGAGACGAATCACATGAACACACAAACATACACACAAGCATCGCCAAAGAGTTCATCCCAGGGAAGCTGTACGAGTCAGTGCGTTATGAATGGGTTGTGTGCGTTTTGAGTGTGAGTAAGAGTGACGATCCGTTCCCTAGTAACCGAGGATGGCGTGTGGTTGAAGTCATAAACCAGTACGGGGAAATATTTGCACTGCAACTTTACCTCGAAGACTGGGTCGAACTATGAGCATCGAATCATTTGTTGTGGGTAAGCTTTACCGGTGCATTCTGCCAGGAATGGCATGCAGGCTGATTGTTCCCATCACCATAGAGAACGTAACGGCGGCAAAGTATGACCCTTACTCGGCAAGATACTTCATGCAAGTGTTGACCATTGATGAGCTCCAGGGTGGCCCTGGTGTCTATCCGTACGTAGCATACCCAGAGCACTGGGTGGAAGCAGAGATACCGTGAGAAGAAAACCAACGTTCATTCCAGGGAGGCTTTACCGAGAAAACTATCTTGGAGAAAACAACCCGAGTGGAGAAACCATATTCATTCTAGAGGTAAGTCTCCCACCAGAAACTATAGTTGTTGAGTGTGTCCGTTTCCTAGCCACAGATGGAACGACAAAACTAGAAATCATGGTTCCTCAGAACTGGTTGCTCATCTCATGAAGAAGTCTTCGAAGACAGCACACACAGCTCCAGGTGTTCGAATAGTCCGTATTCAACATGGACATACGCTTGTGCCTGGAAAGCTGTACTGGAACACAGACGCACAAGTGTTTTCAGTATACTTGCGTTCGGAACCATGGAAGAGCAGCCTTGGTTGCAACATATACTACTTCCTTGAAAGTGATGGTGTTGTTCGAACGTGGGGATATTACGAGCACGAACTCAGCAGCGTGTTCAAGTTGGTTGTTTGCTCATGAAATAATGGTTGATAATCACGGCTGCAGCTGATATACTAGACACAGAACGTGAAGCTAGAACCAGGGAAGCTCTACAGGAGCAAAAACAACCATTCCATCTGTTTCGTTCTCATATCGCTGGGTGCGCTGGCAGGTCATGACAGTCTAAACAAGCCATATGTCAATGGCTGTCATGCGTTCTTTCCCAGCCGTGGCATCGTTGAGCGTATATCGATATGGTGCTCTGACTTGGAGGACATGGAGGAGCTGTGAATTACTTCGAAGTAGGCAAACTTTACCACAAAGAGGGCCTCCTGCCAGGACGTTCGCCCATCATGATTCTAGAAGTGCTTCCGCCTTACCAGTATCCTCCTAAGTCAACATACGCTTACCAACGCTGCAAGGTATTGCTGACCACAGGAGAATGCGAAACTCTAGACCTGTATGTTGAGGATGCGCGCTGGAAGAAGCTGTGAGGGAACCATGAGCGTCAAGGCTTTCGAAGTGGGTAAGATGTACCAGTGCAAAAACAACAAGCTGGCGGTTTTCATGATGATTGAGATTCTTCAGGCCGACAGCAACGGCGTGAAGTCGGTGCTGGCATTCTTTCCCAGTATTGGAAGAGTTGTGCCCCAGCCAATCTGGAGCGATGACGAGTGGGAAGAGCTGGAAACACCATGAAGAACATGACCTTCAAGCCTGGAAGGTTGTATCAGCCAAGAACCAACCCTGGATATCTTATCTTTGTTGTTCAGGTGGACTCAGACCCTAGCCGCTATGGCGTTGATGTTGAAGTAACGGTGTTGAGCTGTACCGGGCTGATAGAGCGTAGGATTGTATTGACTCCAAAATATTGGGTTGAACTCGAATCAGAAAAGTAGCAGGACAAGTGCAAAACCACACGCAGCTGCATCATCAGGGCTTTCTTGTTCCTGGCAGGCTTTACCAACATAGCTTGCTCAAGAGCGTACGCCTGCTGTTGTCCATCGATGGAATAACTCATAATATTGGCCCCAGCATCTACACTGCAGGTTGCAAAACCTTTTGCCCAGAAACCGGCGGTGTGAGCACCATAACAATGTGGCATGACGATTGGACAATCTTGTGCGCCGATTGGCAGGAACTCAAATGAGAATGGTAACACATTTTGTTCCTGGTAGGCTGTATCGATATTCGAACACCTACTCTGCCATGGTTCTGCAGGTGCTAGAGGCGGGGGTTGAGCGTTTCCGCTGCCTTGTTGTCACTAATAGCGGCAGAATCGTCGAGAGCGTCATGTGGGCTGCAGACTGGAAAGAGATAAACCCATGAAAGCGTTTACAACGTTTGTTCCTGGCAAGCTCTATAAGCCGGTGGGCTACACGACGCCAGCGTTCGTCATGGTTCTGAAAGTGTTGTGTGGTAGTGTTGACAACGAAAATCACCGGTGTCTCACTATTGGTCCAAGCGGCAGAATCGCTTCCATATCCATGTGGCTTGAAGACTGGACGGAGCTACCAACATGAGTCGGTTCGTTCCAGGAAAGCTTTACCGGTTTACGAAACCAAGTGTTCATATGGGAGACTATCCGATTCTTGTTCTATGTGTGATAAGCCATGACCCCGCATGGCAGAGTCCAGTAGACCACGACATAAGTTGCAGAACCTATTGTGAGTTTTTGGATGCCTGGGGAAACGTGTGTTCGTTCTTCCTGTATGACTTCAGTTGGGCAGAAGTCGAGGAATAGCCATGAAGGCAAATGTCAAACGTTACATTCCAGGCAAGCTGTACAGGATAAAGCAGGAAGCTCCATCGGCACGAGATAGAATAGGCAAACTCTTTCTGATGTTGAGAGTGAATCAGGTAGCTCCGACATACTCGGACTGCCGGGTTGTCGACAACATGGGCGAAGTATATGAGTTGTTCTTGTGGTATGACGACTGGGAGGAACTGTGAACGACAAGTTCATGTACCATGGTGAATGGCGGAAGGTGTCATGATGGTTCGGCGTGAAGGTGGGCTTCAGCCTGGAAAGCTATACAGGAGCAGAATGTATCCCGAGGCTGCACTAGTAGTTCTGAGCGTACATGGCGGCGGTTTTGCTTGTCCGTGTGTGTACTTGCAAACCAGCGCTGGAACCATTCATAAGAGCGTTCTGTACGTTGATGAATGGGAGGAGCTCCGTGAATAAGGAACCGCTGAAGCTTGGGAAGCTGTACGCTTTTGTCGATAATCGAAGCATACTTCGCTTTATCGTGGCGTACCGCCCAGAAGTGGGCGTCGACCACTATTCATTTTTGGGACACGACGGCGTATACTGGTCTTGCTGGGGCTTCGACCGTCGAGTATGGGAAGAGGTTGAGACAGATAATGATGGATAAACGACATAATCTACCTACACAGTATACACATAAGACCATGACAACCTCCACGCTTCCATATGCAGAGCCTCCTACAGCTGGCAGTCCTGTACCTGGACAGCTAGTTAGGAACGTCGGGCATGCGGCACCCATATGGGCTGTGAAGTCATGGATGGGCACAACCGTTGGGATGTTCGAACCTGGAGATGTTCTTGTGCTTGTGTCATACAGAACGGGATATCTTGGCGGCGTTTCGAATCCTTCCGACGCATCGACAACGTTCATGGAAGTGCTTTTGCCAGCGGGCCATACTGGTCTGATTATTGTCACACCCGGCTTGCGGGTTGAGCAAGTGCATTCCACTTCGGAAACCAACACATAGAATCATAAATGACGAACAACGACTCAAAACGAAACAACAGCGGACGATATCACCATCGACCGAGCAACGACAACAGAACCGTGTCCCCAACGCAGTACCGAAGTTATGGGCAGCCTCAACCGAAGGGCGATGAAGTCTTTCTGGTTCTTGAAGGCACAAAGGTGCGCAGCGTATATCGGTGGAGGGAAGATGCGAACAACCACGCAGCTGTTGTTGGGGGCGCTGTGGTGATGTTACAGATAAAAGAAAACACTCCACAGTGGGTAAAGACTATGCTAGAATCTAGCCAGGACAAGGCACTACGCCAATCTGGTCTTATTCGAGACTGAACCCGCACCCAACAAGGTACCATGGACGACAAGACGACAGAACTGCTCAAGGCAGCAACGCACACTCGTAAGTTCATCACAGAGCTTTCCAAGATGAGCCTACATGAACTCAACCAACACATCGAGTGCATCTCCAGCATCTCAAAAGACTTGACAGCTTCGAGAGCTGTCCTTGAAGGCAAGCCTGTTCCTTCCAACAAGGTGAAAGGGATAAAGAAGCTTGGCGGCAACAAGCCGGAGAATGACAACGCTGTTGAAGACAAGCCTCTGGCTCCTGTCATTCACATCGGTGTTGACGTGTTCAAGCCAGCAAGGGAAATCAGAGAACGTCTTGTGGCACACGACATTGAGCTCGATGAATACCTGCTGCTTACATCTGCAATCGTGTCCATGATAAACGACACAACCCAGAAGAACAAGCCCGTCATTCACATGAAGAAAGTGAAGGAACACATGGGAGCAATCTTCAATGCTGTTATGTTTGGCCTTGAACTTGGCTTCGTTGTGCAAGCATGGATGAATCGTGCTGCTCACCTTCAGTCCCAAGAACTATAAGGCTTCGTCTGTGCATATCTATATGACATGCACACCCCAGGACACTCTGCAGCGCCTTCACTGAAGGAATGCTCCCAACTGTTTGGCAACTCTGAATGGTCGCCTCTTGCCGCCTTCTTGGCCGTTACAGAGGCACTCCAGATGATCCATCACAGCCATCACTGGCAGACAGCCGGTCATGAGTTTTATGGCAACCACCTTCTGTTTCAGAGGCTATATGAGGGAATAGCTCCAGAGGTTGACCTTGTTGGAGAGAAGCTCATCGGACTGTCCAACGATCCGAAACTCACCAACTACTTCGCAAGGGTAGCAGCTGTCAAGAAGTTCATGGAAAAGGTAACCAAGCCTGGACTGTCCTATCTCGTGGTATCTCTGCTTGCAGAGAAGGTATACCTCGAACTAGGAAAAGAACTGGTTGGTTCCCTTGGGAACAAGTCTCCAGGACTTGAGAACATGATAGCTGGAATCCTCGATACACACGAGAGCCATGTGTACCTGCTGCAGCAAGCCGTCGTTCAACAGCGGAAGTCGAAGGTGGCAGCTACAACAGGGAAAGAGCAATGAGCGATGACACACAAAAACCGTCAGCTCGTGATTTGCAAGATGCTATCGAACACGTTTCTGACTTCAGCGACCAGCCGTTAGCCCTAAGAGATTTCAACCTGAGCTTTCTTGGTGTTCTGTCGGTGGATGACCTCCGTCAATACGATGACATTGATGCGTGGTTGGACTTGGATTCAGCTGGCTTCGAAGGTATGGACACAACAGAAAAGTTGAACGCCTTGAATACCTTCAGAGGAAAGGCGTGGGCTCAGCGAGCAGCACAATGGATTGCACAAGGATCCATTCCTCCTGTTGTTGTTGTCACCACCTCAGACATAACAACCATCGGTGACGGCAGAGGCCGTGTGAATATAGCTAATGCTCTCGGGCTTCGTGTGCCCACATGGGAGCTAAAACAAAAAGGACTACAGGAGTTGAACATGAAGAAGTCTGAACTCGTCAAGCTCATTCAAGAGTGTGTTGCGGAAGCGTTGAAAGAGGACTACGATCGTGGGGATGTTGAGATGCACAACTCAGCGAAGTTGGATCAAGCGACGAAAGAAGCTGACCAGACCATTGAGTCCCTTCGTGCTCTTGCTAAGGCACTGCGCAGAAAGCAAGACATCAACATGCTTCAGGCATTCAACCAGTCTCTTGGTGGCTTCGTTCAAAAAGTCACAAAAGCAGTGAAGTGAGAAAGCTGGGACATCATGCCAACTCCAGAAGCAAAACCAGATGACATCTTCGGACAGTATTTGTTTCCGAGAAACCGTCGAGAGCTCAGCAAGGTGAAGGAACTGGACACAGAGCCGGAATGGAAACTAAGGGATGCCTTGAAGAACTATTACGAAAACAACAGCAAGCTTCAAGTTCAGGCCATGGTTCCGGATGTTCTCAAGCAAATCGAAGCCGGGAACTATCAAGCGCTGCTGGCTCCTCCTGATGCTATCGTCTACAGAGGGCTCAATGTTCAGAAGTCCATGCTTGACAAGATTCTGGTCAAGTACGGGTACAAGACCATTGACCAGTACAGGAATTCCGGACAAGCAAAAAAGTACATGGCCATCGACATTCCAGGGAAACTAAGACCAACGACATCATTGATTCAGGGTTGGACACTTTCCATGGGTATAGCGATGACGTTTAGCTCGGGCGTGGGAATCCCGCAGAGCGGGCGAGATCGCACGCCAGTTATCTTCGTTGCTAGAACCAACGCACAAGGAAACCAGTTCTTCGGAAACCCTGTGCTCACAAAAACGATTTCTCCCGCCGTTGCAAATGAGCAAGAAGTCTTGAGCTATGGGAACGTTGAGATTGACGGGTTTCTGTTGCCTCGAACGTACGTCTACGAGCCGAGTTTTGCTAATTTTTCATCAATGGATACAGATGAGCTCGTAAAGCTAGCCCAGCAACTCTGAAGGAAACACAGTCATCATGGCAAAGACAACACCAAAACCAGAAGCGTTACCGACCGACATCTTCGGTCAATACCTGTTTGCAAATGACAGGAAGGACATCAAGGCTGTGGAAGACAACACGGCTGAAGAAGACAGTGTTGGCGGCGACTTCATTGAATACTACGAAGACAACAAGAAACCGGCGTTGGCGAAACGGATGCCTGAGTTGTTTGCGTTGTTGAAAGCTGGGAAGTACAAGCCCCTGTTGGCTCCACCCAAGATGATGGTATACAGAGGCTTGAACATTGGCAGGACGAAGATTGACGCCTTGCTGAAAAAGAAGAAGCTGCCTACGCTGCAACAACAGTTCAAGCTGACAGGAGATGAAACACCAGCACGAATCATCGTTGGTCCGGGCAAGATGGAACCTGTGAAGTCTCCTCTTCAGGGTTGGTCCATGAGTCCGGAAATCGCTATTACGTTCTCAGGTTGGACAGCTTGGTCAAGCGACACTATTCCTGTGTTGTTCATTGCTAACCCTGCGAGGCGAGGGAACATGTTCCTCGGGAATCCGAAGGTATACGACACACTGAACCCAGACATCGATGACGAAAGAGAAACGCTGAGCTACGGAACGGTCATCTACGACAAGATTGTGATAGCTCCCGTTGTCAACGCTGGCGGCTATAGCATGTACAAGTTCGATGTTTCTGACTTGAGAGTGCTGGGGCTAGAATGACATCTCCGGAAGCAAAACCAGATGATATCTTCGGGCAATACCTGTTTGCTCCTGTTCGAAAGGAAGAGGGCCTTCCGGATGAACCGAACACGAAGAAAGAAGATGACTTGTATACGGCCTTGGATGGCCACTACAACAGCTCTCGTCGTGACATGCCGTTGGTCCAACAGGTACCAGACATTCTGAAACAAGTAAAGCTAGGCAACTACAAGAGGTTTCTGGGACCACCTGAAGGTGTCGTTATCTACAGGGGCATACGTATTGATGTTGCTCAGCTGGCACCCATGCTAGAGAAGGCAGGTGTTCCGTCTCTGGATGACTGGTATGCTTCTGAGAACAGGTCACAACCAAGAAAGGTTTCCCTGGTTGGTAAGTTGACGCCGAAAGGCGAAGCAGGCTCTCCCATTCAGAGTTGGACTACGTCTCCGAAAGTTGCTGTTGAGTTTGCCAGAGTGTATGCATACAAGCAGAACGCCCCTATTACCGGCGTTGTTCCTGTTATCTTCACCGCCGAGACTTCAAACAAGAGCAACAAGCTCTTTGGCAACCCATCTCTTGCTGTGCTGTTGGGGCACGAGAACGAAACAGAAGGCTGGAAAGAGTACGAAGTGATGAGCTTCGGTCCTGTTGCCATCACAGGGTTCTACTTGCCAGGAGTCATTGAAGAGAGCAGGTTCAGCAAGAAGGTTGGCTTCGAAGACTCTCTCAACCAGTTGCTTTAGCCTTTAGGCTGTACGTTACAATGCCCTTCTCGGCCTTAGCCTCTTCCAGCTCGGGATTGTTAGCCAACAGCTTGTCGTATGTGTCTTGGTGCATTGACACTTTGTTGATAAAAGCAACGTTCGAGAGCTTGACGGTTGACACGTCGCCGTTGAACACAAGGCTGCCTCCACTGAAAATACACCCTTCGAACACAACGTTCGTTGCCGACAAGAATCTGAAGTAGCAGTCGCCAAAGCTGGTGTTTTTGAACTTTACGTCCGAGCAGTTGATGCCGTTGGTTGCATCATGTGTTGAGCCTGCCGACATATCTCTGAACTGGCAAGTAAAGAACTCACCGTTGCTAAATGTTGACAACTCAATGTCGCAAGCACCGAAGGTTGTTTCGCTTACGGTGAAGCTGTTGATTTTTGCACCTCTGATGTTGGCGTTTGAAAAGTACGAACCCATAACGCCCAAGTTGGATATAGCAGAGCCTCCATACGTGTCAGAGTTCACGTTGACGTGATGAAGAGATATACCATCCATCGTTGTGTTGATGAACTTGTTTCTGTAGAGCTTCATGCCCTGACCTTGTTCCTGGCCACCGAAGATTACGTTCTTGAGTTTGGCGCTTCGCAGGTTGTTGGCGGCGAAGGTTCCGCTCTTGAATCTCCAACCAACAAGGCTCGAACCCTGGAACGTGTTGCCGTAGATAAAGCCATCTTTATCTGTGGTTGTGAGCCCCTTCAGGGTCTTGCCTGAGAAGTTCTGGACGCTCACCTTGAAGTTTACAGGGAATTCCTTCAAGTCTTGTCCTGCGGCAACCATGGCGTGAAGCTGCTTCGTTTCTTCGCCAGGAACGATGTATGTTGGCGTTCCTGGCTTGTCCTCTTCTGACGGCTTCTGAATGAGCTCAACAGTGTCCAGGGTAGATGCAGAGAAGAACACGGCTTGATAGCGTTCGCTCTCATGAATCAATCCATAGCCCATGTCAACAACACCCTGATAGCCCAAGTCATTACGAAGTATTCTTGCCCACTCGTTTGGAGCTACGGCTTCAATCTTCCTTGGGTTCTCTTCTTGCCAGTTGTCGTTCCAGCCGTCATCGCTTCCCGCCTTCTCTTTTGCTTTCTTGCCGTACTTGAGCTTGTTCGTTGAGATGGCCAACCACCTTGTCACGAACCACAGATAGCTTATGCTCTGAGCCTTCTTGGCCACAACAATTGCATCCTTTTTTGCTCTGGCCAGCACATGAGAAATGCTTGGCATAGCCATTTCTTCCGAGAACACCTTGGCATACTTGCTCCAGAGTGTGTTGATGTCAGCCGTCAGCTGTTCTTCTGTGTACTCCTGCATACTCAACAGCTTCACTCCTGGTTTGGGCTTGAACACGATGACGTACTTCTTCTCTCTGGCAAAATCGCTGTCCGTTCCTTGAAGGATAGGGTAAGCGTAGATGCCGGTAGGAGTTCCATACGTGTTCACAGGGTTGATGCCCAGCTTCGGAATGGAAACGAAGGTCATGAAGTATCCGGGCTGGTTGGCATAGACATTCAGTCTTGCTGACCAGTTCGGTGGCTGCACTCCCATCTCTTTCTTGTAGCGGGTTATCTCTGCCAGTACAATCGACTTCAGTGCTTGCTTGAGGGTTAGGTTGTTCTTGTTCATGGATGGCTCTGTTGGGGCGTATAGGGGCAGGAACGGGTATCCTAGACTGCAGGCGAAGTGGCAGGAGCATCGACGACGGTAAGCTTGCTCTTGAACTCTTCGGGACCGTCTATCTTGTTGAACAGTTCTCTTGTGACCTTGACGTTGTGGATTTTGGCAACTGATGCGGCATTATAGCGCAAAGCACGAAGCGCATGAATTACTGTTAGTCCTGTCAGGTCGACATTGGTAAGATTAGTAGCTACCAGCACCAAGAAGTCGAGCCTTGTGTCCTTGAACACTGCGTCGGTAAGGTACGACGTGTCAAAGTGTACCGTTCCAAGCTTGCAGTCGTCTATCACAAGGTTTTCTATTGTGGACGCCTCGAACTCCAAGTTATAGGACATGGAGCTACATCCCTTCATCATGTACCCGTCGACGTTGCACTTGTGAAGCGTGCAGATCAATCGGGATTGTAGATAGAAGTCTTCAACAGACAAGTTGTTGATGGTTGTTTGATATATCCTACCCATGGGAGCTGTCCCTTTGCCATGGATGTTTTCTAGCTTGCATGTATCCACCCTGTCCCCGAGCATCGGGTTGGAAGACGATGCCTTGTCGAGTTGAACGGACACGTTGCTCAGTGTAGCCTTGTACAAGCCTTCGTAGGCGTTGGCAACTCCGAACTTACTGTTCATGAACCTTACGTTCTGCACAGTAGCACCTTCCATCGTTGACGGCCTGAACGCAGCGTTTCGAAGAGTCACGTTCTTCAAAGTCTTGCCCTTGAATGGTATGTCCGAAGGCCATGTGAGACCTTCAACTGTTCCGGCCTTCAGCTGCATTCGGAAGGCTGTTAGTGTCTCTTCGGTGTCGTTCTGTTCATAGTGTGTGTCTGGGCTCCACTCGGTCTTTTCCTTCTCAATCATCTCGACTGTGGCAAGGTACCTGGACTCCCAGAACACGGCTTGAGCGGGTTCGTGCGAGTGAATGATTCCGTCACCTTCATCGATTACCCCATGGTATCCCAGAGTGTTTCGGAGTATCTTTGTCCACTCGTTCGCCGCATCTATCGGAATGACACGCTGCAAATGAGAAGTGTCATTCCACACAGCCTTTTTCTTGTCCTTTACCGACATCTCGCCCGTGTTGTTCCTTCTGGCGGTTTCCTTGTGCTTTTCTAGCTGGTTGGCTATCGCACGAGTAACGTACCAGAGATAACCGCCGTAGCTCTGAACCTTGGCATTCTCTTCTGCTTCCTCAATGAACCCAGCAACCATTGGATCGGGCAAAAGCTTCAACAGCTTCTGCTTGTCAGCATCGTACTGTCCTAGGTTGTACTTCTGAAGGTTCAACAGGTTCAACCCTGGTTTCGGCTTGAACACGATAGCATACTGTCTGTTCGTTGCGAAGTCAGCAACTTTGTTTCCTGTTGCCAACTGATAGCTGTAGATGCCTGTTGGAGTGTTGTAGTCGTTGACAGGATTCAAACTGAGTTCTGGAACAGAGGTGAACGTGACAAAGTATCCCTTGTCAACGTACTGGTTGAGTTTGGTCTTCCAGCGAGGAAACCGTTGACCCGTGACCCTCTGGTACTTGTTGATTTCAGCAAGTATGATGGCCTTCAGTTGAAGGCGTTGAGATTCATTCATGCCTGATAACTAGAGCTCTGTCATCCATCAACAACGGTGAGTCTAGCCTTGATAGGTTCTGCCGCTTCCAACTTGTCATAGAGCTCTCTTGTGAGCTTGACGTTGTTGATGACCGAGTCGTTTCCAACAATCATAGAGAACTTACCCAACACCTTCAACCCTGTGAAGTCAACGTTGTTGAGCTGTAGTTCTCCGTGCAAGTACACGTTCTTGATTGTGGTGTCCTTGAACGCTGCGTCGAACAACCCTTGTTCAGAAATGTAGAGCTCTCCGAGCTCGCACCCTTCAAACACAACGTTCTTCGCTAAGCCTTCCGAGAACTGCATCCTCAACTTCGAGGACAAACACTTGGAGAACAGCAAACCGTTGATAGTGTCTAGACCGTAAGTCACAACATCCGACCTGGGACTGGCGACGTTTGAGAATGACATGTTGGTTATCTTGGACCCAACGATCTTGCCCGGAGCAAACCCAGTCGCATGCACATCAATGAAGGTGCAGTTGGTTATTTGTCTTCCCAAGAACTTCAAGAAGGAATCCGGATCGCTTGATGCCGCTCTGACATTCTTGAATGTGCAGTTCTCTGCACCCTTCGAGCCGAACGCCCAGAACGCCGTGTCGATGAAGGACACGTTCTCGAAGGTTGAGCCAGCCATAGACTTCGGTGTGAACACGCTGTGCTTGAAGTTGACGTTCTTGACTGTTTTGTTGTCGAACGGCAACAACTCGGGCCATGTCAACCCTTCAACTGTTCCGCTATTTATGGCTTGTTTGAAAGCCGTGAGGTTCTGCTGGGTTGGGTTCTTTTCGTTCTGGTGGTCGGCTGACCAGCCCTTCCTGCTCTTCTGAACAAATTCAACAACTTGAAGCAGCCCTGCGTGCCAAAACACAGCTTGTGCTGGTTCGTTCTCGTGAATGATGGACAGTCCTGGGTCAATAACTCCATGGTATCCCAACACGTTCAGAAAAAGCTTTGTCCACTCGTTCTCTCCAGACTGAGGCACGTTCCTAACATCCGGAGTAGTCTTGCGTGGATTGTTCAATGACTTGTAATACTTGTCGTGTTGTATCTTTTCAGAGTATGATTCGGTCAAATGCCATATCGCTCTTCCTGGATTCTCGGAAGCCATGCGCTTGTACATGCGTCTTGTTGGCCCTGTTGGACCTAGGTCTTCATCTGTGAAAGCTGTCTCCAACTTCTTGGCGTCAGCATCGAACTGTGCTTCCGAGTATTCCCCGAGCTTCAGAATGTTCAACCCTGGCTTTGGTCTGAACACGATAGCATATGGTCTGGTTGTACCGAAACCTGACATCTTACCTGTCGCTAGTTCGTAGCAGTAGATGCCTGTTGGTGTGCTATAGCTGTTTACAGGGTTCAAGCTCAACTCAGGTATGTCCGTGAAAGTCACGAAGTTTCCTTGGTCGACATGCTTCGCAAGCTGGTCTTTCCAACGAGGAAACTCTTGTCCCATTACTTTCTGATACTTTGTTATCTCAGCAAGGATGATGGTTCTCAGCTGAGAACGTAGCTTGTCATTCATGCCTGATAACTAGACCGTCACAAGCACAGGTTCTTGCCGCCCGCTGCAATGACCCAAGCGTCCGAGCAGTCCTTCATGTCTGAATCGAACACTTCTTGCCCTTGTGACTTTCCGGTCTTCGCAACATGCTTCTTCCATGGAAACTCTGGATGAAGCGTTGTTACGAACTCGAACACTTTCTCTTTCACAGGTCTCTTGTCTGTTTTGGTGTTCTTGAATCCCACAGCTTTCCTTGCCGAAGACACGTTGACATCGACTATGGGAGCAGCGAATGCCTTGTGACACAGATAAGACACAATGCCGTTGAACTTGGCAAGAGTCATCAAGGTGTCAGCGCTGGAGAATCCTACAGAGAACATCTTGGCGTTTGCTTCCACATACACCTTCATCACTGTATGCTGTCCTACTATGGATTTGATGCCAGCTATAGCAGCATCAGCCTTGTCCCACATAGTAAGCAGCTTCGAACTTGTAAGCCTTATGGGCTGAAGGTCAACAAGAACTCCAGTTGAAGCATCCAGCAAACACACACCAACAACCGATGTGCTTATGTCAAGACCGAGAATGATGGTGCCTGCTGTTGTTGTCATCTAGATTACCCTTCTGTCTTCCTGCAAGCCTTATTAGAGGCTTCCCTTGTCTCGAACCTAAGCTTGTATGACGTTGTTGTTGCAACGCCGTAGATAACCGTATAGAGCGTTCTGGCGGTATGTGTCATGAGAGCTTGGTCCAGTCGCTAGCTGCGACACAACCAACCCAGTATGTCTCTCCATCAGCTTCCATAAAGAAGATGAAGTGTGTTCCTGACTTCGCCGGTTCGACAGAAAGGATAAAGCGCAAGAATCCTGCCTTGGTTCTGTACAGTTCTCCCGGCTTTATGTCTTTCCCTTTCATTCGGATACCTTCTTCCAGAATGCAGCTATGACTTGCACCGTTGTGATCCAATATCTGTGAGTGCCAATGTCACCGATTGCACAGTATCGAATGTGGTGTTCATTGACAATCAGAATCATCACCAAGTCCCCAACCGTGTCAAGGAACAAGTCTCCTGGTTTCAGAGTCAAGTTGTTGTTATTTTCTTCCATGGTCTCAACAATCTGAAGTCGGAAGTCACACACACGATGCCTTCCATAAAGAACCTGTGTCTACAGCCATCTGCTGTCAAACCTAGATAGACACAGGGTTCATATGGGTATGGAACCCAGTAACACAGTTCTCCTGGTTTCAACACTGAGCCACATCATCCTTCCATGGTTTTAGGTTTCCATAAACCGTGTAACAAACGTGTCCGTGTTCGTCCAGGAAAGTATGGTCCATTCCAAGAAACAGAGGAACCGTAGCAATGCCCAAATATACGCATGGCACTCCAACATTCCCGGAGAAATAACACAAGTCTCCAGGCTTCAGAACTGTGTTACTATCGGTTTGCATAGAGATCCGATGCCATAAACACGCCTGTTGTTCCGTCGGACTTTAGACACTGACAGTGCCACGCCATGTAGCTGTCGATTGGAGTGACATACGTGTCACGGTACATCGACAACAGGACTACGGACTGCACAATTTCTTCGAAGCCATTTGGTCCTGGTGTCCATCCAAAACCTGAAAAGGAACAGTTTCGAAAGTCTATGGTTCTCGCTGTGTAGAGTTGCCCTACAGTTAGGGGTTCCCCTTCGCCTGACTTTGCTTCTTCGACACTGCTTGTGCTTCCAGCAGCAGAGTTATGCTCTGAATCAGCTTGTCCGTCCATATCTGATATGTTGCTCCGTTCTTCTGTGCCCATTCTCGTGCTGCTTTCGCTTTTGCTATGACAACAGGGTCCGTGAGCTTGTCTTGCCGCTTTACTTCGACAAGCACAGGTCCAGGTTGTCCCTTGTACCATATCAGGAAGTCTGGGTAGTATAAACGGTTTTTCCCTCTTACCACATAAGGGATGGTGATGCTCTCATATTCGTACCTGTCAACCGAAGCATCGTTGTCAAGGTACTTAGCAACCGTCTTCTCCCAACCTGAACGGTACTCAACAGGAGTAGCACACTTGGGTGAGTGGTGTGTTCCTGTGTGGTAGTGCTTCTTCCTCCTACGCTTCCTACCCTTTATACCCTTTATCCTTCGCTTACGTGTCACTGTTGTAGTACGGGTCATATGATTCTCTCCTGTATTCTACCTAGCCAGTGGAACATTACCAGAGAGGTACTCTCAGGGGGTTGGGATAGTAACAGATAATGGGAATAGTAGTAGGGTTATAGAGAGTAGGGATAGCTGAAGGTTACCAGTCCAGCTTGGTAGAGAACTTCAGCTTCTCACCCGTTCTCTTCAGTACCGGTTGAGCCATCTTGGTCTTCATGATGACGTTGAGGTTATCGTCATGCACATACAGGTCTGTGATGTAGACATATCGGTTATCGAAGTCAGACGTGTTCAAGCTGGCGCTCAGGGCTGAAGACCAGCTGGGATTGCTTGAGCTAACAAGTTCAAGAGGGTTGGCGTACATATCCAACTTGAGGACATGGATGTTACGTTCGCCTTGGAAGGAACAAGAGAAACCTGTCTCACCGAAGAAGTACAGGCTTGGGTTCTTGAGGAGAACGATACCGTTGTCATAGAACACGTTACCTACGGAGTTCCATGTTGCGTGGCTACCTGTGCCATCTGCTCTGTAGAGAGAACCGTATCCATCATCTCGGAGGGTCATGCCAACTTTTCCAGCACTGTTGGATATATTGCAATCAGTTATGGACAGCGTTCCTGGCTTTATCCTGTTGCCGTAGAACAAGCTACTTGCGTTGAACATGACGGTCTGGAGGGAACCGTTCTCTTGTGTACGTTGCAGGATGGTTGGTGTGCGTTGAGGGTTGAGTGTACCGAAAGAACTGGTGCTGTCGAAGCCGGAGAGTGCAGCAATGATGCTGGTACTTCCAGAACCTTCGGTGTTCAGGGTATCAGAACCACTCACAGGAGGCACAAGGTCATATATGCTATCCAGTGAGTACATGTTCTTGAGTGTGACAAGGTTGAGAGCCGTGTTGCCTTTATCTGTTATGAACGAGCTCGTATTGAGCGTTCTGAGGAGCTCATAGTAACTTGGCACGAACTGTCCGTTGTCACATGGCAGAACGGTTAGAGATGCCTTTCTATTCGATCCAGAGGCATACAGGAAACCATTGGCGGTCAGCTGTCTAGAGTTCCCCGTTATAGCTGAGCCGGTCAGGTTGATAAGCCTAGGATAGTTGCCCTGAACAAATTCCCTTGAATAGTTCTCCAGGTTGATGTAGTGTCCACCTGTGTCGAAGCTAAGGTCTACGTTGAACGGATGAGTTGTTGTCCCGTCTACCGCTTGGAAGGGATGAGCAAGGACTCCACCAACTCCACCGTTGGTATCAACGCTTCTTGACGGAGACTCTCTCGTGAACAGAGGTGGAACATAGAACAACAAGGTAGTATCAGACAGCGAAGCACCAGCAGCGCTTCTCGAAAGCACTTCACCATCAGGAAGGAACCGCTCATAGAGCTTGAGCTCATGCACTTCAGCGTTCAGTGGATGCTCTAGTGCATATGAAGTTGGTTCATCCTGAGTCGTGCTTGAGATGAAGGCAGAACCGGTGACAGGCACACCATATCTTGTCTGTGCAGCTTCAGAGAAGAAATAAGCAGACAAGGAAGCACCAGCGTTCGGTCCTTCGAAGAAGTTCCCAACACACAGCATATCAGGGTTAGCAACCCCGGACTCATACCTTGGGGCTATTGAGGCTGAAGGAACGTAGAACGTTCCAGCTTCAACGCCATCAACAAGGAAGCTTCCGCTACCGAAGTTATAGCTGTTCGTTCCCCATCTGACAGTCACATGATGCCATGTGTTTCTGGACAGTGCATTGTCTGAGGAAACGAAAGAGTTCCCTGCAAGAGATGCGGGGTTGATAGCGGACGGCTTGGTTGTGGTGCTTGAGCTCAGCTGCAGAAGCAGTCTATAGCCGTTGACGAAACCATTGGTGTCTCTTGAAGAACCTGATATCAAGCTGAGAGCGTAAGCCCCAGAAACATGAAACAGGGTTCCAGCCTTGAACTGTGCAGCTGAACTATCGGTCGTGTACTTGGGATTGATCCAGAAGTCGAAGCTGAACGCTCCAGAAGGAATATACGAAGCCGTAACAATGCTACCTGCTGCACCAGCAGAGCTTGACATCGGATACAGCAGGGCTGTGTTGGAAGGCACAGAGCTTGCTGTGAAGAAGTTCAGGCAGTTGTAATTGGTGAATCCGAAGTTGTAGTTCGTTCCGAAGTTGGCGTAGTACGGCATCACTGCATTCGTGATGGTGAACTTCCTTGTCATGTCAGAATCAAGGTTGACTCCTGGAGTTGAACGCTCGATGTTCTTCTTCTGAGCGTTCCTCAAATTCTGAGGTTGTGAACCAACACGGTTGAGGTACTCCCTCATGTACGAAGTCTTGTCGGTTGTTGACGGCGACAGTCTTGCAAGGTTCAGAACGTCATCAAGGTTGTTGATCTGAGCAAAAGCACCAGACGGTGTGCCTTCAGCAACGGTCCAGTTGACATCGTACTCTTTTATGGCTGTTGAACGCCTGGGATAGATGTAGGCAGAACCAGACGTACCCCAGCTACCAGAAACAAAAACTGTTCTGGGAGCTGTCTCAATAGAGAATACTTCAATGTCTTCTGGATCGAACCTCTGGATTGACATATCACACGTCTAGACGAACTTTGATCGGATAGTCCCTTTGAACAGACTTGAACACGGGCCTTGATGTCTTTCCCACTGCCAACAGGTTGTTGTCTGCGTCGTACAACCCGATCGTTGTGAAGAAGGTGAAGCCTCGCTGAATATCCTCTTGTCCTGGATCAATCACCACAATCCTGCCGTTGCTGTCTGTGTAGGTTGGGTTGCTGCTGTAGTTGAACCTGTCTGCAGCAAGTCTGCAGAAGTACACAGTCGAGTTGATGTTGGTCTGGTTGGCGAAAGCCATGACCGTTGCATCCGAGCCTGTGAACCTTGTCGAACACAAGTGATCCAGAATGTCGTCAACCGATGCGCTGTAGAACAGGCTGTTGTATCCATAGACAGAACTTGACAACAGCGAACCCGAGAAGGGCTGTGCTGTTGTTGTGATGCTCTTGATTGTGCCGTTGATGCTCTGTGTGGCATCGAACACTCTAGAGGCATCTAGGATGATGATACCCTGATCGTGCCACACGAGTCCAACAGAGCTGGTTGTTGCTGTGTCGACAAGGGTGCCAACGGAACCACCGGGGAAGCTGTAGTTCACATTCGATGTGGAACCAAGGTCTGTGTAGATTTTCTCGTTGGTTCCAGGAGCGATGAGCGATGCTGTGTATGCAGAGCCGCTATAGAACATCCTGAGAGCGAACGTCTCTCTCTTGAGCTGATCACGGAAGAACAGTCTCTTGAAGCTCACGAACACGGCTTCCTTGATCTCGGTACCGTTCAACGCACCAGAGATAAATGTGAACGCCTTGTTCTTCGAACCAAGCAGCTGTTGGGAGAACGTGCGATAAAGGTCAATCTTCTCCCTCATCATCATCGAGGACGATGGGAAGTAGTATTGGTCGTTCGTGCTGTCGTAAGAGGTTGTTGTCCTGGAAACAAGAAGTGAGCTTGTGTGCAGTCCAACCGTGATGTCGAACACAGGGTTGGCCGTCTGCAGGGTGTAGTCCTGGTCGAACACCGTCTGCACGTACGAAGAGGTGACACCGGTTCCTGTGCCTGAACCAGTAACCCACACAAGGGCCTTTCTCCTTGAAGTTGAGCTCGACACATCATTGCCGATAACGTCAAGAACCTGTTCCAGCACGTCTCCCTGGACACGCTTGTCTGTTTGAAGGTCGAAGAACTGAAATGTTGCCATGCTGTGTGTTTCCTCTTTTTAGTGCTTAGTTCCGAGAACTCAGGCGTTCTTGGTGATTTGTGCTACGAACTCAACAACTGTACCTGTGCTCATGCCAGTTACACGAACGACAGTTCTGATAACCGTCTTGTCTGTTGGCTGCCCGAACATCAAGAACTGTGCGTCAGTGATTGCCTTGGCGTTCACAGGCACGCTCACAGTTGAACCACCTTGCGAGCTCAAGGAACCATCTCTTGTCACGATGTAACTGGCTTGACGGTTTCTGTCCACGGTTGGTGTGCTTCCGATGATTCTCAGGAACCTGTCGTCACATGTGACCATGAACTGATTGTCAACAAGCTCTTGTGGGATTTGTTCGCCGCCAGTAAGAGTCTGTTGAATGATGACCGTCTGCTTGTTGGTTGCTCCTGTGCCAAGAGCAAGGGTTGTTCCTGTCAAGCCTGATGTTGCTGTTATGGACAGCTTCGGCATGGTATATCGGTTTGGGTCTGGGATAGAAACCAACGGATGCACCAAGGCAAGCTTGTTGTTCATGACAGCTTCAAACACAGGTGTGTTCTTTTCAATGCGTTCTGAACCAACGGTCCTTCCATACCGAGTAATCATGCCGTAGTCAACTTCATCGTCGCCCAGAGCAAACTTCACGATGTTGAAGGTACCTTGAGCTAGCTTCTGCCTGCCAAGGTCGGTCACAATCGCATCCATGAATATGTTTGAGGTGTCAGGTTGTAGGAATCCCATAATCCGTCTTTCTTCTCTGTGTAACTAGCTCTTGTAGCAAAACCAGTTCTTACCTTGTTGGGTTCGTTCTGTTGTCTGTTATCTTGATATCCACCATGGCATCTTCTTGAAGGTCCGTGTTGATGAGTTGTAGCCGGTAGAAGTTGTCCGGACCCATAGCTAGCAAGTTCATGTTGTCTCCGCTAGCGTTGTGAAGAGTCAAGTATTCTGGGTTGAACACAACAGTGACTTGACTATAACCTTCGGTCTTCATTGTATCGATAAAAGTATCACGGTTGATATACAGGTTCGGATATGGCTTGGGGGCATTTGGCTGAGATATGTCAACACGGTCTATGGTGTTTCTCTGCCCGTTGAACTTGACACCTATTTGGTTTGACAGGTTCGTTGTTATGCCGTGAGCATCCACTGCTGCTACTGCGTAAATGTAGTAGTCTTCAGGGTTGAACTCTTCGTCAACATAGCTTGTGGGTGTGAAGACTTCCGTGTTTCTTGTTGAGCTTACCTTCACAACAAGGCTGCTGTCGATGCTTCCTTCGCCCTGCACAAACGAGAACAGTTCTCCGTTGTTGCTGTAGTACGTACCTTCACCATTCTGAAGGTCGTTGACATCGTACATCCTTACAAGCTCGAAGGGCTGTTGAACTGGGCGCTGTCTGCCTACGTTCTTCCTTCTGAACACTTGGAAATACTTGATGTGCCTTCGGGGGTCAATGGGATAGTTCCAGGTGAGAACAGGTTTCCTTGAGCCATAGTCCCAGCGCACGAAGAAGTCCGTTGGTGGTTCCGCTGGTGTGTTGTCAACCGTTTCTATGGATTGCCTGACTGGCTTACTTGCCACAAGATACGTTGCTGTTACGTTGACTTTCTCTTCAGCGCTAAAGCTCATTGTCTGTATGGCCGTGACTACCCTTATGTCATACACGTATCGCTGACCGTATACCACTTCTGTGTCGATAAACTCCACAGTGTCAGGAAGCTCAACATAGAAAGTGGTCTTGTCAACAAGACCTCCTGTTGATGCAACTCTGTATCTGTCGATTGTGTAGCCTGTCGACTGGTATACTAGTCCTGTGTCAACCGTCTGTTCTGTTGTAGAGACAACAACAGGATCGGCTAGCGTCAAGTCGTACTGAGAGCCGTTCAACCTGTTGCTGTACTGGCGCACGCTGGCTTGCGTGTCAAAAGTACCCTGCAGTCCGGAAGTAAGCCCTTTGTCTATGGGTGTAAGAGTGTCATTCAGCAACTTCTCATGAAGAACGGTACCAAACACTTTGTGCGACACCGGTGCAACGGTTGTGAGTTGCTCTATGGAGTTGGTTGCTGTGTTATCTCTTCTTTGCATCTTCAGCGTTTTGCTGAGCGCAACAGACAGGTACTTAGACAGGAACTCTCCAGAGACACCTTCGGGCGTGGATTCGTGCAGAGCTCGAATGGCATCCGACAAGGAAGCGTTTGTTGTGTTGTAGTTCAGCTGCTTGTACAGCTTGTCCAGATACACCTGTGTCTGAGCAACAAGCTCTGTCTCTTGCTGCTGAAAGTAGCTGTAGTTCTTCAGTGAAAGAAGTTCTTCATCAACGATGGAGTTGGGATAGTCTTTCAACTGAATATCGAGCATTGGCTTGTTGAGCTTGCCGGTAGAACTAACATGAACCTTGTTCCAGTTCAGTGTGATGAACCTAGGTACCGTTCTGGAGAACTCCACGGTGCCAAATGGTGACGTGACCCTTTTTCCAGGGGTCGTTAGCTCGTCTGGCGTGAATCTGTTGTAGGTAAACGTCGCCGTGAACCTCGATATCTCAGGCACATCTACAGCTGCGACCGGCAGCGACGGCACAGAACTTCCCAGTGTCATTGTTGTTCTAGCTCCACGGTGATAAAATACTGGTCAAGAGTGAAGTCGGTACCAACTCTATATGTCTCGCCTGTGCTGCTGTCCTCATACAGCATGCCAGTGCTATGCAGCAAGCCAAGCGCCGCCCTGCCTTCTTCAGTGCTATTCATCGCTAGCACGTCAACAGGAAACTTGTCAGCATCGAACAACACATGAACAACCCTGTCGTATTCCTTACCTCTGAACACTGTTGACCGAATGTCGTTGCACATGGTTAGCATAAGCTTCAGTTCGTCAGGATTGCTCAAGAACCTGCTCAACAGCTCTCCATATTCCGGAGACATGAGCTTTACCATGGTTGGTTCAAAACTTTCACCCTTACTCATGGCCAAAAGCTCTTTAGTAAACCTGCTCGTCTCTCTGGGAGTGTAGTTGATGAACGTTTCTTCCGACAGGTTCAGCCCTGTCACTAGATGGGTATACAGATTGACCAGGAAGCTTACTAGCAGGTTCTTCGTCACTGTTGAGGCTAGGACTTGACGCTCTCTAGACTGGCTGTAATAAACGTCTGTGTTCGACAGAGACCCTACCGTCTTAGCTGTGGTTTGAGAATATGGTTCATCTTCATCGAAGTCATAGAACTGGAACAGTTCGTGCAAGCTGTCCATGGTTGCTGTGTTCCCGTTTAGCTCTGTGTTTGAGAAACCTTTTGGAAACAAGGACAGGTCGAACAGCCAAGACTGTGGTTTATAGAGCACGCCTTCGTCGTTTTTTCCTAGCTTGAACATGTTCACACGGACAACATCTGTGGCAGCTTCCTGGAGCTTGCCTGTGTATGAGTCGTTTTTGTTCAGGCCAGCACCTAGAGCAGCGTTTACGAAACCTGCAGGTATGCCGACCGTTGCAATCTTCTTCTTGCCTCCAACAAACAAGCTGGACTTGGTAGCCGCCAACAACGCAGCGTAGTCTTGGTCCGAGACAACCTTACCTGCAGGCAGATAAAAGTCTAGTGTTTTGTTCCCTGTTGGGTTTACACTAGCTTGCTTGTCTTCGATGGCCTTGAGGATGCCCTTCGCAGTTCTTGTACTTCCCAGTGTGGTGGACACGGAGGCGTTACGTTGTTCCAAAACAACTTGCAGCTCTTCGGTAGAGGGTGCAACGACGTTGCTCAGCTGTTGGTTCAGCCTGTCAAGGAACATCAGAACGTTGGTTATCTGTGTGTCCTCATCCTTTAGCTTCGTCTCGAAGTCTTCTAGGATGGAGTCAGAATAAGCAGCACCGGAAACAAGCTTCTGCAGGTTGTCCGATATTGCGTTCAAAACGTTTCCAACGAAACCAACCTGAACTATCTGTGAGTTTCTGGTCTTGATTCCTTGCCCATCCGACACTGCAATGGTTGTGTTTGGTGCCAAATACAGTTCCGTCAAGGCAACGAACGATTCAAGCGACAGTTGTAGCATACTCGACAGCGTGACACCATTCATCCTTGTAGCTGAAGTGCCTTCAACAAGATGATGAGGGCTATCACCGTCTCCGGCTGCAGTAGCAAACATGGCCTTAGCCGCCTGAACAACCGCACGAAACAAGTTTCCTGGTGTTCTAAGGCTGTCGGCCAACTGTTCTAGGTGCCTTACTGGAACCTGTGCCACGTTGTTGCTTGGGTTGGATACTTCCGGCCTAGCTTCCGGAACTATTCTACCGAGCTGTATGGCCTGTGTAAGTGCTCTGCCATCTGCTGTTGTGTTCGTGTCTTGTGCAGCAGTAATGCTTTGGTCTTCTGGCAAGTTGTCCAAGACAAGGTTCTTTAGAGTTGCCAGCTGAGTTGCAATCAACCCCGGAATGGAAGCCTCTGTGATGGTTGAGGAGAACCCCTGAATCGTTTGACCGCTAAGTTCCCCAAGCAACAGCTCTCTGAACTTGTCCACTTGGTTTGTTGTCTGCGCCACTGTTGCTCGTGTGTCATACAGGCACAACAGCAACAAGAACTTGTAGAGCTCAAACTTTACCATTGGATTCGAGCTAGCAAGAACAAACATAGCAACGCTGGCAATGTTCGTTGGATCGTTGTTGATGGCCCTGATGCCCGTGACAGCAGGCTCGAACAACCCAAGAACAACTTTCAGCAAGTCCAGTTGCGTTAGCTGTGTTGGTTGTTGCAGTAGAAATCTGTTGAACACGGTCTTGGCGTTCGTGACTCTTGTAGAGAACTGTTCTCTGTAAGCGTTGTACGTGTTGAAGTCACCCTTCAACAAGCTATCCGAGAAGTAAGCACTACCAGGAACAAACACGGTTTCATTATCTGACACTACCTGCCTGTTCTCAAACGGAAGAACAACGGCGTTCTGCGCAGATGTTCTCAAGTAGAACAAGGCTGCAAGGCTGTTTTGTCCTGCAGGCTCGGAGAAGATGTCAGAAGGCACAGAACCCACAACGTTGTCGAAAGGGTTTCCTTGGCTGCGAAAACCGAAGAAGGTTGACTCTGGCATTCTGTATCTTCCAAGCCCGTGAGAGACTCGGAGTTCACGACTTAGCAAGTTCACAATGAACTTGAACCTGTCAGCTGGCTGTCCCGGCAGTGTGGTTGTGATGCTGTTATATGTGACAAACGACGTAACGTACTTGCCTCTGATAACGGAAGAGTTATAGCGCAACTCGTCTCCGTACGTCAAGTCAAGAGTAACTGCATCCTGCACAGTCTGCTTCTTGATCGTTCTTGGGTTCTGAACAAACACTGTCCTGTCATGGTCCGTGAATCCAGAAAGCAGGTTGAAAGAACACTTGTCAAGCATACCGGTCACATCAAACAAGAGCTGGTATAGCACCTTGGTGTCCGAGAACACGTTGTACGCTTGTTCGGAAAACAGCATCTTCGAGGAGAAAAACCTGGGAAGAGAAGAATACGGGTTTGTGAACACGTAGCTGTTGTTCAGCTGAGTCTTCACATCCAACACACTGTTTATCTCTGCAACTTTCTGGAGTACACCATCAAGCTGCTGCATGGTTGTCCTAGAGCTCTCCAAGTCGGAAGCTATCCTGTTTCCTATTGCAGCAAGAACAGAGGGTAGTTGGCTGTCCTCCCTCGCCTTGTTTACAATGATGAACTTGCGCATGGTGTCTCGAACCATGCTGCTCTGGTTCAGGTCGTTTAGGTACGTGCCGTAGCGTGTGAGGTTCTTCCCTGACTGGTCCCACACGGGATTGAAGTTCACCATGGACACAATGTCACATCTCAGCGAACTGAGTGTCTGAACAGGTGTGCCGTTGAGAACCGTGAAGGTATCCAACGAAAGAGTTTCCTCTTGTGCGTCTTGCTCTGTCAGCCTTCTAACTGGGTTCGGTCTTGGTGTGAAAGCCACAGGAGCAGGCAAGAAGGGAATAGAGATTCCGGCCAGCACACGAATAGGAGACAAGTACGTGTTGGCAACAACAGTCGTTCCAGCCTGGAAACTGCCCTGTGTGCTGCTTATTGACTGAATGGTTGACGTACCAACAACGGGAGCGACTGGAATGGGTGTGTTCGCCGTTGTTGTCGCTATAGACAGCCCAAGACCTGTTGAGGCAGCTGTGTTGGATACTGGCGCTGTTGACAACGCAGATGGCACTGGTTGAACCACAACATTACCGAAGTTCAACGGGACACTGTTCCTAAATGCTGGCATTATACTGTTACCTCGGGAGTTGTTGTTTCTGACTTGTCGAGCCAATCGAACCCTACAAGCGTCAAGACGTACGAGAACACACCTGTTTCCGTTGGCCTGATTTGGTCATAGAACACGTAGTTGTTCTGTTGGTTTATACCATGAGCAGCACCCAGGATGTCAACTGTGTTGGTTGTGTGGTTGCGTCTGCGCACGACGAAGTGGCTGATGCCGTCCTGGTTTCCGTTTACAGACCACGTAAGCTTTACAGTCTTGGAATTTACCAGTGCTGTTCTTGGGTTGATTATTGTTGGCTGTGGTGGCGTGAGTTGCACGTCCACATAGTCTATGCTTGTAACGCTGCCGAGTTCGAGTTGATTCAGCCCCAGTTGTGTCACAAACTCATCGCCATCTGATTTTGGCAGAACCCCATTCTGAAGTCCATACGGGTTGTTTGTTATGTATGGTTGGTAAGTGTAAGTCGGAGGCGACAGACTACCGTTCTGTCTTGTTGTTGACGAACCAGTCAGGACAACACTCTCTAGAAGGGTTGCAGGGTTCCTTACATATGTTGTAAGCTCAAACGTGTAAGACCCAGGCTTGTCTATCAGCCCGAACTTGGTGTTGCTCTGCGTGTAGTCATCGCCGGTAAAAGCCATGAACAGCTTGTCGTTTGAATCGTTGTCTCGAAGCTCCACCTTGGTGACAAGAAGTTGTCTAAGTCTCTCTCTGGTTATGTCGGAGCCGTAGAACTCCGTCAAACCTTGGCTAGCCAACAATGCCCTTACGCTGTCCTCAAGTGTTTCTGTTATAGAATACTGCACCTGGAAACCTACATCAAACAACTGCTTGCTTGTGTTTGGTGACTGTGTGTTGGTTATGGTTGGCTCTGTCACTGTTACGGTTGCATAGTCCAGTTGCTTGGGCCTGTAAACAAGCTCAACAAGTCCAGAACCAACACGTTGCATGCCCTTGATGTCAGTGAGCTCGCACCAGTATGAGTATTGCCCGTAAGTCTGAAGGTCCGAGTCCAGATAGTTGTATCTCGCTGTGTTTCCCATTCCTCCGACGAAGAACGTTGCCAGCTGCACGCCAGCCTCATCCACACCTTCCTTTAGCTTGAACAGGGAGATAAAGGCCGTGTCATTGGGAACATCACCAACAACAACGTTCAAACCCCCAACCGTGTACTTCGCATCGATGTAAGCGAAAGGGTTCTGTTCCGTAGTTGAGGTTAGGGTTGTGCTTGGATAGCAGCACAACACAACCGAATTGAAGCCAGCACCCTGTTGTTGATTCTTGCCGTAGGACAGCGCCCTGTACAGAACCTTTCCAATGTCACCAGAGCTCAGCAGAACGGTTTTGGTTTCTCCTGGCGCTAGCAGATAGTCTCCAACAAGCAGCTGTCTGGGTGCTTGTTTGACTGTTTCGTTGAACACTGTTTTGTAAAGCCTGACACCAACACCATTAGGGTCTTGTTGCTGTAGCTGCACAAGATGCTTGTCTTGTTCGCCCAGTATTACAACTCCCAAGGTTGGTGCTGTCTTCACAACTCGATGCTCTTGTAGCAGTCTTGTGTGCTGCACTTGGCGTACTAGTTCTTGAACGATGTTGCTGTCGTTGTCGTATACGGTAAGCATCACATAAAAGTCAGCTTCACCCACAGCACCCTTCGGAATAGACACGCTGAAGGTTACAGGAACAACTTCGGCGGTCTTCAAACTGTAAGCTGTTACGCTGCTGGCGGTTGAGTCTTGTTGCGACTGTTGAGGCCCGTTCATGCTCACAAGCTTTTCAACGAGCTGTACAGCAGGCTCTGGGAGATTACTTGTTGTTGGCGTTGTCGCTCTGGTGCCACCATAAACCTCCCCAGGCGTAGCTGTGCTGTATCTTGCTGTCAGCACAGAAGCTGGGTCAATGTTGTATACCTTCAGCAGCTCATCCGACAACAAGGTTGAGGTTCTGTCCTCCTGCATGTTGCCTGTCGGAGTTCTGTTTAGTGAACCATAAACAGCTGTGCCGTTTTGTTGGGCTGAAGACTGCAGGGAAGTATAACCAACACCAGAGGAAGCTTTTTCTACGAGCCCCGGCACTGAGAAGCGGTGAACTGCTAGCTCGTCTTTTCTGCCAGAAGCTATGGCGGCCATTGTTCTTGACGCTCTGGCCTGTATGGACCTAACGAGACCCCTGGTGTCAAGGTTCAACACCGTGAGAGCTTGGTTCGATGGTTTTAGTCCTTCAAACGCTGACAAGGACACATCACCTTTTGGGTCTGTCTTGTACGTACGGATGACCAGTTCTGTTGCAACCAGCGACCCAACAAGTGAACGGTTTACAAACAACTTGAAACCATAGTGGAAGTGTTCTCCACTTTCCGCTTCAAGAGTTGCGAGCTCATCTTGTGTGGTAATGACTTGGGACTTGTTCAGCTTGAGTTCCATACGGTGTTCTTAGAATACGTATGGACTTGGAGCATGTAGGGGAAATAGACACTACTGCCAAACAAGTGTGAACATGTTTATGAACTTGTGGTTGTTGGTCGAATCCAAGAACACTTTGCCAACGAAGAACACATGGACTTTGGTTGTGGCGCTCACAAGGTCAACGTTCAACGGCTGCGGCACTGCGTTGGGGAACAGTGCTGGGTCAGTCTTCCTGACAACAAACACTCCGAAGTCAACAACGTCAAGCTTCGTTAGCTTGCCCGCCGACACTTCGAACATTTGAGACATCACACGGTTGGTCAACGTGGTTTCGCTGAACCTTACTGTGTGGTTCTGAACCAAGCTTCTGAGCTGCACACTACCGGACTGAACAACAACGTTCTGGAACTCAGCTCTCAAGTCTTCAAAAGTCTGAATCTGTCTGTTTCCGTTGATTGCCGAGTTGTAATCGCCTATAGGACTTGATAGCTTGCCCTTGTTCACTGGCGGCAAGAAGCTGAAGTTGTCAATATGTCCAACCCTTCTGTCCGAGAACAAGTTGTCTGAAGCTTCAAGAACACCATCTGTTAGGTTTCCTGGTAGAAGAGTGTCATCAGAAACATTGAACTCAACACCTCCAGTGACAGCCAGCTTGAACTCATCCCTTGATGGATATAGCAAGTCCGGACTCTTCAGGATGAGCAGCCTCTTGAAGTTGTCGGTGGTGCCTGAGAGTACGCTGTTGGCAAGCGTAGAGAACTCAGCAGAGGAAGAGAGAACCTCTGTTGCTCCGTTCTCCCATCCCTTGACGAGCCTGCCTCCTATAACCCTCACAGTGTCACCACCGGGCACTTGGAAGTAATTGTTGTTGCCATGAACCATCAACGCTCCAGCGTCATCTGCTTCATATGCCACTTGGTCTTGAGGAAGAGACACCGCTTCAAAAGACAAGAGCGTTGAGATGCTGGAACTGGGAACTGTACCTGACACGAACATGTCTGCTGCCGAGTACACAGCGCCCGCATCACTGAAGGAATAGAAAGCAGGCTTGAACTTGCCCGTTGCTATCTGTCTCTTGCCCTCATCCGTTAGGATGGTATCCATTATGCGAGACTGCTGCAGAATCCCCATGTGTTACCTCAACCTTCTGTCGTCATCGTGCCAGGGTTGAGAGGCACGGTATTCCTTGTCATATATGCCAGAGCCGTAGGGATTCACAACGTATGCGTTGGTGACATCCGTGCTGCCATATACAGAAGCAGATAGAAACTCGTTGAACTCACCGGACAGCGCGCTAGCAGATATGAAGTTGATTCCACCCTCTGCGTCGAACAGCCCACCCACTTCTGGGTTGTTGAAGGTCTTGGTGAACAGCCTGGGCTCAAGCATGTCTCGTATCTGTCCGTACTTGTCTCTACGGAACACAGCTGTGAAGTTGGTTGGAACGCCGTTGAAGAGCCCGTATCTCCAGCCTTCGATGGTTGAGCCCGTACAGTACGATCTAGTCAAGTCTGGCACTGCTTGCAGGCTGTCGTTGAAACTCATCGGCTTAGGGTTGATTCCGAACACAAGCTTCGCACCTTCAAGTGGATTTGCAAAAGAACCAGTGAACCCTGTCTGCTGGAATGACGTTGGTGTTTCCTTGTAGTACCCGTTGCTGTCGTAGAAGTAGTAGATTCTGGTTGTGTGACCACCAGACAGTACACCGGAAACCGTTGTGCCTATAACCAACTGTTCCATCCTCATGGTGAGGGTGTTGCCAATGAGAGTGAAGTTGCTGACGTTTTCTTTTATGCCCGACTCTACTGGCAGGTTCATGTCTGTGAAGTACGGAACGTTCTCGTACTTCTTCTCGAATGGAAAGCTATAGGTCCACTCTGTGTTGTTGATCTGAGTTCCACCGCTGGCTGTCACAGGCTGACCATCACTGGCGAACAGAAGCTTCAGACATTCAAGACCGACTTCGTTCAACCCTGTGTTCGCAATGAAGGATCCTGTCGCAGTTGCTATGCTGCCGGTCACGTACAGTGCGAAGATGCTAGGAGGAACGCTGTCTCGAATGGTCTGAGTAGCACTGGCTATACGAACGAACTTCACGTTCCCAGACCTTGCATATGGTCTAGTTGTCTTGAAGAGGTAGTCGCTGGCTAGAACACTTGCCTTGAACTCCTGAGAACCCGAGACAGCAGAGCCAGAAACACCACGTTGCCATGTGTTTGAACCTATGGATGGTTTTGCTGGGCCAACAATCAAGTTGTCGGTGGTTCCCTTGTAGAACGAGAACCTGTCTTCTAGATCGAACTCTGGCATGGGTTGTAGTTCTCTAGCCTATCACTTCATGAATGGCTTCTGAAGTAAGTAGCTGGTTCAGTGTGTCGTGATACTCTTCAAGCTGGCCTGTCTCTTCGTTGTAGCGTAGAGAAGAACCGTACAGAATCACCTTGTTGACACCGGTTGGAAAGAACCTGATAAGGGAGTAGTATGGGTCACCAGCAAGGGTTCCTCCCAACTTGGGATGTGGGTTGTGCCAGCCCAGAGTTATCTTGTCCGTTGGCAACAAGATATACGGATTCACCTTCGAATACGATGAAGGAATCGAAGTTGTCACACCGAAACCATCAATGTCAACGGCTGCGATTGGCGATGCCTTCTCGAAGGTGTTGCGCCAGTCTCTTCCGTTGCTGTCGATGAGTTGGTTGCGCCCTGAAGACAGCAGGTTCTCTCTATATCTTGGTTCTGTGCCACCGTTGGTAACACCAGACATCACAGTGTAAGCACCAGTGAACTCAACAGCACTCTTCACTGAAGACGATATCGTCATCTGTCCCACGAAGTAACTGTTGTTGATGGACAAGGTAGGAGAAACTGTGAGCTCACGGTTCACATACGGCTCGAACCCCTGAATAGCGGTCGCCCAGTTGATTTGTGCTATGTCAACAACATCCATGTAGGTTGTCGATGTTGTTGAACTTGTCACGTAGTTGGTTGCAGAGCCATTATAGAACGTCCCGCTCATAGGCTTGGTTGTTCTGCCAGGAACAGTGGTTCTCGTGTTGGTCATGAAGAAGGACCATATAGCTGTCGTGCCCAACACTGTAACGTCGTACAGACTGGTATCCAGAGCACCGGACATCACAACCACTATCTTCTCAACAAGGAACGGCTCAGAGAGATAGTTCTCCATGGAGATTTGTTGAGAACCGGTTGGTTGAAACTTTGGATGGAAGGGGAAGCCGAAGTTCGATATCTGTCTTCCGAACAAGGCAGCTTCGTTTGCATTTCCGCTAGCGAAGCCGTTGTCGGTTGAACCTCCGATAGCAATAACCTGCTCTTGCAAGAACGAAGTGAGTCCTGTCAGACTGTTGGGATAGCTGGCTTCCATCCCCTTGCCTGTCCCTATACCCTCGTACATCTTCGTTGTTGGGTTCCAGTAGCACATGGGATAAGACCCGTTGCTTGCTGTCTGCCACAGACTCATCGAATGCACGGCGGCTGGAGTTATGTCAATCTCAACTTTTGTCTTGCTCCACAGCGGCTGCTGAAACCCTTGGCCAGCCACTTCGACAGTGCTGCCGGTGAGCCAGAATGCGCTGGACACAAGAAGCTTCGCTTCCATCTCTGGGTTGGCAATGTCAAACCATGGTTGAAGAGTCTGGCCTGGGCTGTTGAACGAGATAAAAGAGTCTGATACGTTTCTTGCTAGCGCTCCCGAAGTTGTGATAGACTTCGTTGACACAAGGTCAAGTTTGGCGGCAGGAGTCAGGCTGTCTGACAGATATGGTGTGGTTAGGACAATGGGATAGAACACATTGTCACTCTTCACTCCGTACTGCTGTGTCTTCTTGTCATCGAAGAAAATGTTGTACTGCCCGGTTCTGTTGTCAGAGCTAGTCCTACGAACAGTTGGAAAGGAACCCGATGCGTTCTCTCGTTCAGCCAGAGCTACAACTGGAGGCAGTCCCCTGAGTCTTGTCCCCTTGAGTCTTCTTGCCATGTGTCAGCTTCCTCTCATCCTGTTTCCGAAGGCTATGCTATCGGTACCGTATATGCTTGCATTTGGACCATAATAGCTAAATCCTGCCGCACAAGACTTCATATCCCTTGTCTGGAGCTCTGTTCCTATGGTCTGATAGCCGAAGTTGCAGTACGGCCCTGTTGTTCCACTGAAGCTGGCACTGAGCATCAACAAGTCTTCAGCACCAACAAGCTTCGGTAGATATGCCGAGTCATCTTCATCCAACCATGGCCTGATTATCTGTTGGAACTGTGGTCCTGGCACAGCGTTGGGCCTGCTCGTTATCACCTTGATAACCGAACCAACACTGCTTGTAACCACAAGCGTGTGCGAACCCTGTTCAAGATATGGTCTAACAACAAGAGGCTCATATCTAGACACTCGCTGCTCAAGTTGAGGAAGTCCGTAGACTCTTTCATCTCCTGGTGTACCTGCCCCTAGCTCTGCGTATACGCCTCGGGAGAGCTCTCTTGTAGGCTCGTTGGTAGGAAGCCTCCATGGAATCGGAAGCAGCTCTATAATGGCTTCTGCTTCGTTCTGTGGACCACCGTTGAGATAGACAGGAAACACGGTAGAACCACTCAGTGTACCGTCGGCTATTCTGCCGCTGTCGATTAGGTACTGAACTGTCTTGGGCAGTCGAGTAGAACCTGACAAGTATGTACCCTCTACGCCAATGATGTTGTCATAGAGCAGGTTGTTGTTGGTGTACTGGACTAGGCTTACGGCTTGGCCAGGGACGTTGAATGTGATTTCGTGTGTAAGCGTGCCGTTTGGTCTGTTGGTCAGGTCGCCGTTTCCATCGGCAAAGGAAACCTTCATCTGTGTGGAAGTGAAGATGTCATCAAGGGTTCGGAGGTTTATGCCTTCCCTGTAGTTGTTGATGTCTCGTGTGTCCAAACCACCTGTTACTGAGGGCCTATAGACTTTCCCATAGTAGAACTGGTTGTCGTTGAACGGTCTATAAGAACCGGTTGTTGTTACCCAGTAAGCCATCAGTATTTCCTCAACAGTCCTGTGAACAGCTGTAGCAACAGCATTTCCTTGCCTCTAGAGCGCCCAGTTTCTTCAACGTAAGCATCCTCGAAGTGATACTCAACCTTGGACCTTTCCAACATGTGTTGTTGGATGGAATAGTTGATTCCGTTGTATCTGGTCTTCCTGGGAATGAGCTGTTCGATGAACTTGCCTATGTTGGAGTTGAACCAGTTATAGAAGTCGAAGTAGCCCTTGAGGTTGAGCTTTGATGTAAGTCTGTTGAAGTAGATGTTCCTCAAGTTCTCAAGGTCTGGATAGTCACCGCCAAACATCATCGATGGCGAACCAAGGATGTCGTTCAACACATCAAGGCTGGAGAACATTGTCATCATGTCTTGATTCAGAGCGTCAACAACACTGAAGTCAATGCTGAACTTGCCGTTGTCCTGTGGAATCTGCTCTTGTGTTATCTCGTAAACAGGAGCTTCAACAGAATAAGCGCTGTCATCGTTCAGAACGTTGTCTAGGTTCTGGTACGATCTAACTCTCACCTTGTTGCTCGTTACGGCTTCGTCGTAGTTCGGTGAGATGTACGAGTAGTAGAAACGCTGTGGCACAACAACGCTTGAGGTCACAGGGAACCGTGAACCACTTGCATGCAAAACATGCTGGGAGAAGTCGAACAGGGTTATTTGGCCAGAAGCATTTGTGGTTACTGTTGGTTGGTCCATTGACCAGTCAGCTCTGAGCTTCTCGAATGAACCTGACCTGTAGTTGTCGAAGTTGAAGTTCACTCTTGGGTCATACACACCAAGAGACTTGTAGTCACGTACGTGTTCTCTCCACTCGTCAACCGTAAGTGCCTTCGACCAGAACCTCACTTGAGCAACTCTGCCATCAAATGTCTGCAAGGGGTGACTGTTGACGAAGTTGTCATTGACAGGAATCTTGTTCACAGAGCCGCTACCAATAGAGATAAAGGAACCAGAAGCACTGTAGCTTGCAGAGGTCATCTGCAGCAGGTTCATGTTGTAGTTCCCGTTCCAGTTGTCGTCGTAGTAACTCCCAGTGGTGTACTCCTCAACAATGGTACCAAGGTTGTTCCTTCCAAGTCTCAAGAAGTACGAAGAGGAAACGTTTCCTTGCATATCTCCACGAGTTCTGCCGAAGGAAACGTTCCAGGCTTGCCCATCCATGATGTGAGGCGCAGTGATGCTCATGGTAAGAGCGCTGGCACCCACAGCGAAGTTGGGTTGGAAGTACAGAGTGACACCGGAACCTGAAGTGGCGTAGAGGTTAGCTATCACGTTCTCCGTGTTAGCAGAGCTTGTTGTGACTAGTCGTACAAGGCTCTGCACGGAACTGGTCGACTCAGTACCGGGCCATGAGTAAATGCCTTCATAAGTCCATGAGCCAGAAGTTAGAAGAGCATCGTTGGTGTTGGTTGTTCCGATGGCCCTTCCACCAGAAAACACGAACGAGCCAACCGGCTGTGGCAGTCCCGGTTCAACTCTGCTGCTTGACAAGAAGCTGGACTGAAAGTATCCACCGGTTCTGAAGTTCAAGGCTGCACCAACTTCATTCCTTGTTTCTCTCAAGGCAGTTAGTGACTGCTGAACAGGTCCACCGTACTCCTTGAACCTGAAGATGTTGTCACCATCAATTCCAACAGCCCTGAGAAGAGCCTTGATGCTGTACACAGTACCCTTGCTCTTCAAGATGTCGTTGGCGTTGATAAGAATACGTCTCCAGATTTGGTTCTGGAGATACTGCATGGTATACTCCGAGTTCACAATGGTTGGAGTGACGTTGTTGCCGTTGACGAACTGGTCAATGGTTGAACCAATGAACAGCGGTGGCAACTCGAAACCGTAGTGCTCAGCCAACTGAGTCAGAAAGGCATCAGGAACAGTGTCCGTGCTGTCATAGTCAACGTGTCTCAGGGTAGAGAACGCATCAAGGTACAACTTGATTTCATCGAAGAAGCTAGCCCACATGTACAGCAGACTCAAGATGGTCTGGGTGCTTCCCAAGCTAACTGTGTTGGGCTCAGTACCATACTCTAGCGTGTTCAAGCTTCCCTCTTCTGTTGGAAAGCTGTTGAGCAGCTGTCCGTACAAGAAGAACTGCTTTGGAACAAGTTTGATTATGGTGTTCGGGTTGTCGTTGTCATAGCTCTCAGCATCGGACAACAGGGTTGTCTTCAGTGCTTGCACTTCTGGCTGGTCTGGGAAGAGAACTGGACACAGCCTAACGTCTTCGTTTGCCATGGGCGAAGAGCCAAACAGCGAACCGGTTGCAACGTTCCTAACAAGCAGAGTGTTGAGTGCGTAGCTGTTGAGTGTGCCGTGCATCCCTTGTCCGGAACTATCAACAACAAGAGAAGACGCAGAGCCAGATGGTTCATTGAACTTGAAGTACAGACCTAGGTCTGGTTCCGAATAGATTGATGAGCTCTGGTTGGTAACCATCTCACCAGTTGTGAGTGTTCTCTTGTAGTATCTCAGTTCGTCGAGCGCACCAGAGAAAGTCGTAACAGGAACGAAAACTGGAGCTGTTATGTTGCTACCTGTTCCGATATACAAGGAAGCTGTGGCGAAGTTGAGATTGCCTATGACAACCTGACTGCTCGACGCCACAAGCGACCCACTCACATAACCTAGGATTTGGTTTACACCGCTGGTCCTGTCCCATGTGAAAGTGACAGGTGTCCACATACCCTTGTTCAAGGTTATCGACGCTGACATGCTTGCAGCAGAACCAGAGCACACGAAGAAACTCAGCTGTGCTGTCGACGTGCTTGTGCTCGACGACAAGAAACAACCGAAGCCATGTTGGTTGCTTGAACCAACATCCTGAAGCTTCTGAAGGACTATCTGGTTTGAGTTAGCTTGTGCTGGCGTGTAAATCTGAAACTGAAACGTGACAGACCCGGAAGTTGGATTCAACCGGTTGGCTCCTGTAGGCTCCCTTGTCAAGAAAGGGAACTGTGAGCCTGCCACGTCCTTTACCGTCACCCAAGTTCCTCTTGTTGCCGTGTCTCCGGCGTTCGAACCAGAGAAGAACAAGTAGCCCTTGTTTTTGGGGAACTGGTCAAGCACGTACTTCTCGAACCCAGTCAAACCATCATAGAACAGCTCGTTTTCCTTGCGTGTGCCGTCAAACGGAAACCTGTCGATTATCTTGTTGAAAGCAGCGTTGACCTTGACTTGTGCGCTGTTGAAGAACACATGGTTCTCAAACTGACTCCAGTCCGTATTCAACTGCTGAGTTGACTTGATGCCTGTTCCAATAGGATCGTACCTGTATGAGCCGGTCTCACCAAGGGCCGTTGTTGAAACAAACTGTCCGTCTTCTGCTGTGAAAGAAGACAAGCCACCATCAGGGTTGGTCAAACCACGAACAACAGTGGTAGAGAACAACGAAGGCTTCAGACGCAGTAGTCGTTGAGAAGGTGTAAGGGTCATACGGTCACAACCCTAAATAGGAACCCCTGGTTTTCGATGAGGTAACTGCTTCCGAACTCCTTGATCAAGAACTGAAGCTCCAGTGGCCTGTTTAGTGGAAGGTCCGACATATACAGCTTGAAGTTCATTCCTTGGCCGTCTGCGCTCATCCTTGTTCCGTTGTCGTCGATGTCAAATGGAATGAGAATGTCCTTGGTGTAAGGATCAATCACTCTCCAGTACATAGTTGGAAACACTCTTGGCGCAGATGTACCGGGCATAAAGTACGATTCTAGGGTTGGGTCGTAGTCGGTTACCAACACCTTTAGCTTCGCAACGTCTGAGCTGATGTAACTGTCCTTGAGGTTGGGAACAGTCACAAGGTAGTTTCGCTGTGGTATGCTCGTGCCGTTGCCTTGAAGTCTCTTGAACGTGAGATAGCTTCCTGTCGTGTATATGACCGTACCATCAGTAGACTTCCAGACAGGAAGGAACTTGACTTGAGACTGCGTGTCCAAGACCCCAGAAAGCCCAGCAGTTGAGAAGTTCAAGTACACGTCTGCGTAGTACGACCCTGACTGATAGAAGCCGCCATAAGCCACCTGGGAGCCTGTGGCGGTAAACGAAAACCTGTTCCAGCTAGCAGAGGTATAGCTTATCGACATCTGGTGTGTTGAGCTATAGGTCGTTGCTGTTACGTACGCACTCTTCGATGCTATCAGTTCGAGCAATATGGAGCCAGAGCCCGACACCACAGTGCTACCTGACAAGAAGTTGGTTGCTACACCGAAAGGGTTGTAGTACAGTCCTATCTTGTTGGAATAGTCGAAGTACGGGCTTGCTTGGTTGTCGAAGAAACTGTCATCGTACTTGACGATGAGCCTTGGGTGCTTCGTGCTGTTCTTTGTGTGTCTGGAAGCAAACCTCTTGACGAATCTGGTAACGTCATCGGTTTCCTGGCTGCCAGAGAAGGATAGTCTGAAGCCGTAGTCCGGGATAAGCCCAGCTAGCACACCAGAAACAACTGGTGTCACATCTATAAGCAGGTCTTCGGTTCCCAGAGTAAACGACTGTGATCGAGCAATGGAACCTACACCAGACGGGTATGCTGGAAGGGTCGAAGTGTTGAAGTAGTCAAACGAGCCCGTAGCAGAACCCGACAAGTCTCCAGCATAAGCAATACCCCCACTTGTCCATGTGGTTATGGCTCCGTTGCTTATGCTTGCCGTAAACCAGTTCACAACGTCAAGGTCTCTGTATCCAATCACGTCCATACCCCGGCCTTCATCCCAAGTCTTAGCAACCGGGTAAGCGACAATGGTAAAGTTCGAAGGGACAGTTTTGCCGCTGTATACGTCTTTTAGAGAGATATACGCCTTGAAGGATGACGAGCTGTAGTTGAGGTATGAACCAGTGAGTTCCCTCAGTGGTGACAGGTCGAAGTGAATGAGCATTCTGGTGAGTTCAACGCCAGAAGAACCTGACGGTACATCAGTCTCATCGTAGAGCTTGTACAGGTCTAGGCTTGCAGCAGCTCCCACGTTGGCATCGGTTGAACGACTAAGGGTTGGCCTTGAAGAGAACAGAAGTTTGTTTGTGACGTATGCGTCTTTATCTGCCTTGAGAATACGGTACATGTCTTATCACCCAGCCCTTCCGATGATGTCGCTGTTGGGATACTTCACTTCAAACATCCCTCCTGGTGGCGGGATAAGAATAGAGTTGTTGATGATGTTGGTGCTCACGTCATAGCGAACAGTGCTATACTCTCTGTCTGCAACTGTCCCTGTCACGTTGGTTACACTCAGACCCTTCACAGACAGCACACCGGCGTTGTTGTAGATGATGTTTCGGATGTCATCAAGTACCAAGGGCTGTTCCATCTGGAAGTTGCCAACGTTGAAATACTGGATGAGCTTGGACTGAACGTTCTGCAACACAAGCTGTCGGTTGAAGGTTGGGTCAACCGTGATGTCATAGTTGAGCTGCAGGTTGATGATTCTACCGTCCAGAATATCAATGGCATCCGATATCATTCTGTACTGGTTCAGGTACACGGCAAGGTTCTTCTTCAACAAGTCTGGAGCTATAACCAGTTCACTTGCGCTGTTCCTGCACAGGAGAAACAACATGGCAGCGTTGGGGTTGTCAGGGTTGCTCCTGATCGATGCTCTGTACACTCTTCCAAACTTCGCAGGCAAGGAATACACTCTGGCAAGCAAGTCTTCCTTGCTCACGATTCTCGCCTGTGCGTTTCTAGCGCTTGGGACTTGAAGTCTCAGTTCGTCAACCGTTGGAGCATCGGCCCCACCTGAAGCTGGTGTGTTGTTGTTAGCATCGGCTGTGGCTCTTACGTTCGAAGCAACAAGGGCTGTTGGAGAGTTGGGGAACTCCATAACCAAGGTTCCAATCTCCGAGATGCTCTGCGCTGGAATGTTGTGGCTTAGACCTCCGCCAGTTCTGTAGATGACCGTGATGGTAACGTCAGGAGCTATAGCTCCAAGCGTACCCGTTCTCAACAGGTTGTTGGGATCAATCGAGAACCTTGAGAAGTTACTTCTTCCGTACAGTGGGAGTGCTGCTTCGCTCGGGTCTGGAACAAGGTCATCATCCATTGTCTCTCCCGAACCGCCACCAAACGTCAGCGTTGTGAGTCTTGTCGACAAGCTTGTTGTCTTGAAGAAACGATAAGGGGCAGGAAGCATCTCCAGAGAACTGTCAACATATGGTTGTCCTGAAGGTGTTGCGGCCAAACTTGTTCTGTTGGAGATGGACTTGAACACAGTGTCTTGTGTCAGGAATTCAACTTCGTAGTAGTTGTTTCCATCACTGTCTGTGACTGAAACAATCTCTGTTACATCTCTGTTTTCTAGTGTGTGTCTCTTGAAAGCTTCGAACCCTGTAACACTGAACGTCTCCGTAACAGTGATTGAAGACAAGCAAGTTCCCTTCGAAGAGAACACATAGTCTACTGCGTTTCCAGATGAGTCTGTGTCTCCAAGCACATACGAAATAGCATTCGAAGGTGTGCCATCACTCTTGGTTACAGTGAAGTCTACGTCATCAACAAGCTGGAACTGTACGCCGTTGTTTGAGTTGACCGTTGTCCCAGGTTTGATTATGGGCAGTGCGGTCGTGTCATATGGAAGAGCGCTGTTGGCAGAGGCTGCAGGAATTCTTACGTAGAACGTGGTGTCCACGACTGCAGGAGCTGCACCGACAACTTGCACGCCTGCGCTTCGGAGAAGCCTCTCAAGGTTGTTTGGTTCAACAGCTGTTTCGGCGTTTAGCTCTCCGAACTGGTGATCCAGATAAAAACTCTGAACGTCACCCACATAGCTTGCCAACTCAACAAGCAGCCCACCAAACCCATTCGGTGAGAAGTCTTGAATCTTGTCGGGAAAGAACGTTCTGGCGTACTCCTCAAGGTCTCTCCTGAAGGAATCGAAGTCCTTGTTGACGTATCGCCTAGCCCTTGTAGCTTGTTGAATGTCTCTTTTTGTGTCTATTGGCATGGTGATGGTCTTTCTGTGCTGTCAGGACAGCGTGAACCTTACTTCAAGCAGTGTCGTGGGAATAAGGGCTCTCGGTATGCTGTAGTAGATGTAGATAACAACGCTGCCTGTACCTGGTTCGTCTGCTGGTAGTTGTGCAGTTTCGAAGTTCTCAAGCTCCACATAAGGCATCCACTTGCCAACAGCTGCGCAAATTCGTGCATCAACAGCATCGTCGAACGTTTCTTTTCCGTTCTCATACTCTGTGACAAGCGGCTGGAGGTTTGCTCCATAGTCGTAGAGCATAACCCTTTCTCCCCAGTTGGTCATAACCAAGTCCCTCAAGTTGTTTTTCATCTGAATCCCAACGTCATAGGACATGGCCAACAAGCCCTCATCACTTGTCCCAGGCATCAACGGTGTAACGATGCCAACAGGGACAGGTGTTCTGGCCACAGCGTTGTTCTGCGCTGTGGTTTCTGCTGCTGTGAATCCAACACTCTTGAAACTACGAGTCATGCAGCATAACTAGCCATGAATCACAGCCCGAAAGCTTTCTTCAAGTCTTGTTGCTGTTGGTTGTTGGTGCCGTCGTCAACACCCGGAGTGACACGCTGTGCTGGGGTTGTTGGTGCATTCGCCGTTGTTGGCTGTACAGGCTGCGGAACAAGAACAGAGGAACCTAGGTTGCCCACAACACGCTCCGGTTGGCCAACACCCGAGACTCCAGCTGTTCGACGAACAAACTCATCAAAGGATATGCCCTGTTGAACTCCACCTGATTCGTTTGGTTGTTGTGTGCTGAGCTGTGTTCCAGCTCCTAGCCTCTGCAAACCTTCAGCTTGTGCTGTAGCTCTGCTAGCAGCTGCGTCTTGTGCTTGTCTATCCATATCAGACAGAGCTTCTGTGGCAGAGTCTCCGGCAGAACCACACAGGGGGAAAAATATGCCAACGATAGGCAGCGGGTTCAACAACAACTTGATGAAGCACCACACGAACTTCACCAACGCTATCAAGATAGCGAAAGCAAACAGCTTTATCGGATCGTTCTGGCTGGTCCTTCGTTGTGGGTCAACAGGAAGTGGTGGACTGCTCAGCGCTGCATACAAGGCATTACCAACCTGTACAGCTAGAGCACCAACAACAGGTATACCGCTTAGAGCTCCCTCTATGGAGTTTATCTGAATAGCATTCGCAGAGCTGTTTATGGCATTCTCAGCTTCGGACCTAGCCTGGGAGCTGGTAGTTGCCATCGAACGTTCTATCGCATCTTGACTCATGGTGCTTGCTCACTCACTGCCCGAATATCTTACTTGACCTTGACTTGTACACAGACTGGTTGGTGGTCCTTCGCTTTTGCTGAACGTCTTGACCCAACTTGCCTTGCGCTGCTTTCGCTGCTGTTGTAAGACCTTGCCATGCCGTGTCTGAACCAAACGGTACACACAGGCTTGACTTGCTAGCAGCCTCAACAGCATCAACTAAGGAAGAATAAGCATCGTGCAGAGCGTTTATCTGTCCTTGAAGGCCCTCTATAACCCGTTTGTACTCGCTCCACTTGATGTAAGGCTCTGCCCCGGCAAAGTTGTTCTCGCCCCCTACAGATACCTCTATATTCGAACCAGCGGCATTCCTGGGAACGTCAGGCGATGGTGTTTGGTTATCCGTTCTCAGCGCAGCACCACCAAGGAATATCTGCATTCCGTCGATTTGCACTCTGCCTTC
>Ga0315901_10000337_pt1 | contig 69798 bp, 98 predicted proteins | sample LakEriMetagenome_10_FD_203761 | JGI IMG/M metagenome (GOLD analysis project Ga0315901, IMG submission 203761) | Freshwater fungal communities from buoy surface, Lake Erie, Ohio, United States - Buoy 2 MA116 | ecosystem: Environmental > Aquatic > Freshwater > Lake | place: USA: Lake Erie, Ohio... | reverse complement strand
ATGATCTGAGTTCCGTACTTCCGCTCTGCCCGCAGCGTGTCCGAAGCTGACGTCAGTTTCTTGAGCGTGTCGAGGCGCTTGCTGAAGGAGGCTTCGTCCGTGAGGAGCAGAAGACGCTTACCGATCAGGCTATGAGCTTCGAAGCGGTTCGTTTCAATCGTTTCCAAATCAGACGTGTGTGTGCCCGTGAAGCCAGCCAGGGCAATCAGGATCTGCTGCAGCGTGGACTTACCGGATCCGCCCGCACCGATCAGGTGAAGGAACTTTTCACCCGTTGTATATCCGGTCAATACAGCCCGGCAGAATGCCTGGATAATTACCACCTTGTCGACGCCAACTGCCCACTCCAACCAACTGAGAAACTTAGGGCACGCAGGGTCTTCCCCATATTGGAAGGCAAGCTTGGTCTGGAAATACATGTCTTTATGATTTCCAGGCTTGAACTCCAGAGTTTTGGTGTCGAGTACCCCGTTCTCGAAAGCAACCTTGCCTCTGTTGGTCTGCCAGATCGAGGAGCGACCGCCCCGGACTGACCGCAGGAGCTTCGCTTTCAGCAACTGAAATACGGAGTTCACAGTTGCCGAGTTGTAGCGTGGCAGAACTCCAGCCTGAATAAATGTATCCAGCGTGCTGACAATGCGCCGTTTTATATGTTGTTCATCGTTTAAATACCAGATGCCTTCATCGTTATCATATGTAAAGAACTCATCCAGGCTGGAGTCAAATAGGAAGCTGTCACCGTAGTTGCTTACGATGATCTCAGCAATATCGTTCTCGGAGAACTGCCTGTTGTTGTTCTGAATCTGAACTAACTGCGCAGGCGTTTGAGGAGTGGGAGGCATTTCGGGGGGATCTTCTGTGACTGTAAATGTTGATGTCGGTTCGGGAGTAGCTTCGATCTCGAAGTCTTCGATGCTCAGGATCGAGTTACTTGGTTTTTGTTTCTTGGCTCTGATTTGTTCTTTGATTGTGTCGGGACACTTGCTGTCGAACAAAGCCCTGTCTACATATTTTATCTTTTTCCAGGGTGCAGCCTCGCCCTCCTCCGACGCCATGGCGACAGCGGGAAGCAGCGTGGATGCGTCGGAAATGCTTCCGAGAATCCGGTTGAACTTGCCATCGAGGGCTGGGTCGTACTCGTAGATATTCTCGAATATTTGGTGCGCCATGTCAAGGGGGCGCTGCTTAATGGGGAGGTCGTTGGCTCCAAGCCAGTTGGCCCAACCGATCAGCTCCTTCAGCGCTACTGCCATGCTGAACGATCTGTCCTCTACAAGAGCCCCCTCCAGCATCGACCGGACGGAAGAGCTCAGAAGATTGCTGACATCGATACCGTCCGGCGTGGTGACGATCTCCAGAGCCTCTGTAGGATCATCCTCGCGTTTGATTTCCTTAGGGATCAGGTTGTACGCCTGCAGGGCTTCGTTGATTTTTGATACTGGTATGTACTTGTGCGACCAACAGATCAGGTCATCGGGTGACTTGCCTCCATAGAACAGGTTTACAGCTTGGGTCGCTCGCCGATCTGAACCGGGGATCTGCTCAGCAACTTCCCTGACGAACCACTGGTAAAAATCAGGGTCGACAATGGGTCTTTCGAGTCCAAAAACGAGACGGAAGCGAGGCCACTCCGGTGTCGTACTCGGCGAGTAGTACGCGAAGCTCAGGTACTTTTTACATATATCTAGCTCTAGAGCTTCTTTTACATTCAGCTCTTGCTTTTGAACTTTGTTTCCATTCTCATCTTTGTGATCTGCTTGATTATCAATGTCGATAATAATCAGACCAGCTTTAATCGTTCCGGTCGAATCTTTTACTCTCTTTCCGTTAACCAAGTGCCACGCGCACAGACCATCCCCAGCCGCTGTGGCCTTGGCGATGTCCTCAGCACCCGCTTCTGATGCTTCCCAGTTCTCATTAAATGATTTGAAGTTTCCACCTGGATTTATCTTTCCAGTTTTGGGGTTTACAAATTGACGAACTTTTTGATTTTTGGAGTAGAAGAAGAGCATGGTCCCTCTGCGCAGAGCCATTGTGCCACGGATCCCCGCGTGGATGCGGGGCTTTAATTAAAAAACCCGAGCCTACGCAAGCTGAGTCTCATAAAACTTACGTAAGACTTCAAACCACATCTGTTTATCTTTTTTCAAATCTTCTGGGCCGAAAGTAAATACCTGAACAGAGAATTCAGGGATTGCTGTACTTACAATAATTTGCGTCTTGTTGATTGTGATTCCTAAGCAAGTTTCGGCTGCGATTGCGTAAGCAGCTAGTTGCAGTTTGGTTTTCTTTAATTTAAATACTCCGGAGACGAGCGCCTTTCGGAGTTTTTCCTCCATCTGGACTTTGGCGCTGGGGAATTTATAACTGTACGGACCGTTACTGGTCTTGAAGTCACCCAGGATTAATTCGCCGTTTCCGTCCTGGTAGATGATGTCAGGGCACCCGGCGTACCCTTGAGCTTTGATCGGATCGTAAAAGTGAAGACGACCCACACCGTCATCACCGACGTACTTATGCCATTCCGGCTTGTTATATGGTTTTTCGCTCCATAGAACGCGACCGTTCTCTAGCAGTTCGTCTACTTTTTCTGGTACATCCTTCCAATATGGAGCGTATTGAGGCGGGGGGCTTACCATCAGCCCCCTGATGTGATTCTCAACGCTGTTGTGGATCCACGTCCCCCTTTCTGCTGCCATATCGGCAGCGCCGGGGTTAGCCAGATTCCAATGCGCTAGCTTCTTACGTGTTTCCTCGGTCTGCGTGGCAGAAAGGACGCTTGTTACGGACGGAAGCGGAACATTAACACCATCACATCTGTAATGACGTAATCCGTTGAGAGTAAGTCGTGTTTGGGACACGTTGGATGTGTCAACTTGGACACATCTTAGTCGATTAAATCAGAATGCCATCGAGAAAAGTCGAGGCTCCTCGGGACCATCGTCGTCATCACTATCATCATCTTCCTCTGCCTCATCTTCGTCCTCGTCTACAAAAAACTCGGACTTCTGGTATTCGATATCTTTAGTGCGGCTTGTCAACTCTTCGGTGAGACAAAGACCTGCTGAAAAACTTTCAACAACAATCTCCGCGCACTGCTGGGCATCTCGGATCTCTCCTTCAGGGGAGATGCACTCTTCAAGGAGCTGTGCTGATACCAGTAAGGCAATAACCCGATCGAGTTTTTCATTCGTCTTGTCTAACCTATCGCACACAGCACGCTGGAACTTTTCAAGTTTACTTGATTGCGATGTCATCGAGGGGAGGGAGCGTTTGAGCTGCGTCCCAATTTACAGCGTATGACACGTGAGTGCCATCCATCCACTTGTCCGGTCGCTGAAAAACGAACCAGCAGCTCGTGACGGAATCGCGAGACGCGCTGACAGAACTGAAACGCGGCCGTGGCGACAGGACGATCATGTTCGACATCTTGTTCGAGAGCAAGAAGCTTCGGCGCTTAGCCACAGGTTCTATAAACGACAAACGATCTAAGACGGCAATTCCTTCCCGTGCGATCTGAATCCCGTAGTCAAGTATGTACTCACTGTATTCATTAAGTCCGGTTGTATTTGCGATAACCCAGTCGTATTGTTTGTCCCGCATGGTTGTCCACCAAATCGGGTTCACTAAGTTATCGCTGTTTTTGTTAGTTGTAACTGTAAGATTGTGAGCTCGCAGTTGATCGCTGAGCGTATCGTTTGGATCATATGGGACTAGAACTGAGCCTTGGATGTAGCTGTGCTTGATCAGTTGATGCGTCACGCCTTCAGGGATTGTGTAAAACGATGCCATGCGTAAAACGGAAGAATGTGTGGAGCTTAGCAAATGGGTTGGTCTTTGACCGCTTCTGTGATTAACGTTGAGAAAGCTGCTGTCTCGGTATGCAACTCGACTGGATGAGTCAAGAACAGGAGTTTTTACATAATCGAGTGATGATGGACGCGAAGAAGTTAGATAGAGACGGATTACTTCAAATTTTTGAAATGGTCCATAAACAATCACTCATCAACAAACGTTTGTTTTCCTGCCTCGCCTCATGGTGCGCTCGCAATCAAGTCACTCTTCCTGCTTTTGATGAGTTGTTAGCAAGTAGAGAGGTTGCTCACCCTGTGGATACTCCTGAAACCCCAGCCGCTTGAGATATTTAGCTAAGGCAGCGGTCCGCTCCGTACGAGGCATAATCATGAGAGGTTTGGCGTTCGTAACTTCTAAGTGAATCTTTAGTATCTCCAGCGCTGTACGTAAGGCAGCCAGTGAGCGGAGTCCCTGCTTAGTGAGGACTGAGCGAGCTCTTTTGTTCTTGCGGTTTCGATACCAATCGTTTGCCGCACGTTTCGACTTGTGGATCGCCAGACCCACGTTGTAGGCAAAACCTACATCCTCTACAAAGAGGCTTACCCACTCACCATCTTGCTTTATTTTTGTTGAGATGCAGTTGAGGTACATAATAAAAGCGGCCTTTCGAAAAAGACCGCTGCCTTGGCTTCGTTTTTACGTTAGCTCAGAAATCAATCCCGAGTGCTTTTGCTTGCTCTTCGGTTAGTTCTACCTTCTTCGCTTTAGGAGAAGGTGGTTCGGCAGACTTCAGAGCCTTGGCTTCGGGTTCGGGTGCAGCAAACGTACGCTCGGGAGCTTGACCCCGCGTGGATGCGAAATCAGCTTTAAGTGCAGCGTGATCGCTGCCCAGAGGAAGCTCGATCAGATCAGCGCCGGGGATGCTGCTCTTCAGTGCGTTCGCCGCCATGCCTGTTCCGTCCTTGGCCAGCCACTCGGACACGTCTTTGAGGAGCTTTTCCTCATCGTCGTTCTGAGCAGGACGATCGCTGAAGTCCAGGCAGTTGAAGTTGATCTTCGCCCCGTCGGCACCGGTCATCGGATCACGCTCGTTAAATGAGCGGGTCACGAACTTGGTTGAAGTGATAACAGACGCACAGTTAATGCGGTTGTTATACAGGGTTTGGAAATAAGCGATGAAGTTCTTTTGGCTGGATTTGCCAGAGATCATCGAAGTCGTGACGCACCGAGGAGGCAGCAACCTGTGGTGAGGGGATACACCGATGTACGCGATACGAAGGAATTCCTCCTGATTGCGCATACCCAGGTTTCCAAAGTACGGGGTGAATCCGATGAGAATGAATTCAATCGGGATACCGTTGTCGTTGCGATCTACGATTGCGTTGTCGGGATCAACGTCAGATTTCCAACGACGAGCTTGAAGATCAATGCGTAGAGTGTGAGGCGGAATGTTGCAGAGAATTTCGGATTCCGAAAAGTCACCAGCGATAAACATGATCAGCAGAAATCAGAGGGAAAAGTCGATTGAACCGAGAGCAGCAGCAGCAACCTTGCCTTTTTCAGGGTCGGCTGCTTTGACAGGCGCTTTACGTGAAGCCTTAGGTAGGTAAAGAACCTTATCCAGATTGTAGTTGAGGTAAGACTTGTCGTCCTTTTCGGAGGTCGAGACTTTACCAACGCCAATCGTCGGGGTTCCGGGAGCCAGCTCAGCGAGTTGTGCGGAAAGCCCACCCCATGCGGAAAGCTTCATCCATGCAGTTTCTTGGTCTTCGGTCTGCCATGCGAGAGATCTGTTGGTGACGGTGTTGTCGCCAATTTCCATCTCCTCAGCTTTGGGACCCAAGCCACCGGTCGCGATGAAGAGGTTGATTGCCAGGAGATCTTGGAAGTTATCCTCGGTCACCACGAGCATGGGCTGCATCTGCAGCACACCGTCAGGAGTAGGCCGCGTGGGACCAATCGCCAGGACGGTTTGACCTTCTTCAAATTTTTTCAGGAGGTTACCGACGTAGTGGTCAGCTTTCTGTAGGAGTTGAACTTTCGTTGCAACACGTTTTTCGTTAGAGGGCAGCGACTCTGCCAGCACATTTACAGTTCCTTCGTCTTCAGCGGCGCTCGCTGTGACCCGAAGGCCGAGGATAAAAACGTTCATTGTTCCGGTTTGGTTTGGGTGTCCGATCGCAGTCGAACCGCACTATGGTACCAGCGCCGAGCCGGTTTGGCGATCAAATCAGGCTACTTCCTGTAAATGCCTGTAGATTGTTGCTCTGTGTACATTTAAAATTTTGGCGATCTGGATTACGCTTGCACCTTCCCGTCGTTGTGCTTTGAGGATCTCGATATCTCCTGGAGATAGCTTGGAGTGCTTTGCCGTTTTGTAATCAAAGTGCAACGGGTTGATGCAGTTTGGGTTCCCGCAGCGTGGCTTTGGATAACAGTTGTCTTTAGGGATGTCCAGATATAAGAGAACCGAATAACGGACGTATACTCGTTTTCCTAATACGTAGAAGCATGGTTGCTTATTTGAGAACGATCCTTCCCACTCAGAACACTTCGTGTACTCAAAGTTGTTGAAAGCTAAGTCGCGGAATAGTTTAGCTAAAGCAGACTCTTCAATTTGTTCGTAGCTTATAGAATATTGTGTAGCATCTACAGCTCTACAAATGTCTACAGCCTGAGCTTGGACGTGAGCTGTGTCGTTGGACTGGACGGCGAGGACTAACTTTTTGTCGTTACGTTCAAGTTTAATTGAGTATTGATTCACTTCTTACCTTTTCTGTCTTGCGCCTTATTGATTAATTGCTGAGCTTGCTTACCGATGTCGATTCCCTGTTTTTCCGCGATTCGTTCGATCCTCGCAGCACTTGCACCACTAGAAATCAGAGCCTGAGCGCCAGCTTGCGTGATTCTCCCGGCATCCGTGGCCTGCGCAACTTGCTGAACCTGAGTCTTGAGCCCTGTGGGAGCCTGCGCAATCGCTTGAACTTGTGCACGGTCGACAGCGCTCTGTGCTTTACTGCCAAGTGACACACCAGCAGCACGAGCTTGTTTCTCGATTTGGGTTGGGTCGACGCCCTGAGACAACAGACCTTGAACGCCAGTTTTACCAAGATTAGTCGCGCCTCCGGCAGCTTCAGCAGCTTGTTTAACTTGAAGGCGGACCGGAACTGTTGGGGCTGTCGAGGGAGCAGCTGTGGGCGCAACCGGAGCCTCAGTGCTGGTTGGTTCGGCGGCACCGGGTTCCATCTGCTGAGAAGATGTCATACCCCTAGCTGCCTCTTGGATGCTGCTCAGGATACCGCGACCCTGTTCAAGCAGACTTTCGAAAGGTGAATAGTCAAACTCTGGCATTTCATATTTCGGAAGGGCAATCGAGGATTGAGAGGAAGACCCGACTTGTGTTGGGGCCGTCATCCCAGTCGGAGTTTGAGTCGGCGCACTACCGGAATAGCCGAGACGGCTGCCTCGTCCTTGAGGTCCAGTAGGACCAAACTGGATGTTAAACGGTGCGCCGTAAGTTAATTTACCTTCAAGGTTATATTTCTGAAATTCGGATCCGGGGATGGTTTCATCTGGGCTGACTGCAGTTACACCAGTGCCCGTGGCGGTAGGGGCACCTTCGACTGGTTTTTCTACCTCTTCTGGTTGTGTGCTGGAGGTCATCGTCCCCAGATCTAGCTCGGGGAATAGTTTTGCCAACGTACTTTTCGAAACACCTGCCTCGGGGCTAACACCGAAAGACGTGCCAGCTAAAGAGAAACCGTATGAAGGACGACGCCGAACAGCCACGCGACTAAATCTATCTCCTACGATCGTAGCAAGTTTTCGATCACTAAATCACGTACTCACTGTTTAGTCGGTGTGCTTTTATTTCATTTCTTCGAAAAATCTTCGAAGGTAATGCCCCTTGCGAACAACCATATCTAAAGTCTTCATTGTGCACAAAGCTTCTTCGTAGCTTTTAAAAACCTCTGCTTTCTCTTTCTTACCGTTGTACATGACCAGGGTCTCGCCCTGGATGGCGTTTTCGACAAACTCCCCGCGTGGGTTCAGGATCACCCAGACCTCTCGGAACTTTAAATACGGGCGCGAGGACATCTCCTCCTCGGTGTAGAGGGAATTTACCTTCGCTATCTTAGTGCTTTTCTTAGATTGCGCACTATTTACTTTTTTCTTAACGTTCAGCGTGATGCTGTTTTTTCGTTTCTCTGCTCTGGCTGCGTTGCACGCTACAAGGGGTGACTCGTATAGGGACGGGAGGAAATAAAGTCCATCATCTGCATTAACAACCGCCACGTAGGTCTTTCCTAACTTAATAGCAAAGACCTCTTTTTCTGCTGTTTTTTCGATTTTAACTAGTTCACTCATTTAGCGGCCCATGAATCACCAACATTCGCATCTGCTGATGCTGGGACAGATGTTAACACTTTTTGAGCTGCCTGGATCATGGCGGTTTCCAGCACCTCTTTGTATTCATTAGCAAGATCCTCTTTTACTTCCAGCACGATTTCGTCGTGCACGCACGCGACCATTCGCACATTTTCATCTAAGTGTTCGTTCAGATCTGCGATGGCGATCTTCAGGATGTCTGCGCCGCTGCCCTGGATCAGGGTGTTGGCTGAGCACATCATTGTTGCGTCATCGTAACTCAGAAGCCTGCGCCGTCCGCACGCTGTACGTACATAAGCCCAGCCATCTTCTACCAGAGCCGCCCGCTCCCGGTGCCACATGCGCAGGCGTGGGTACGCAGCGTGGAAAGCAGCGTGTGCGACTTTCGCTTCTGACAGAGAAAGCATCTTCCCACTCTGTGCTGCATATGTCTTGTATTTTCTATAGCCCATTCCGTAAAGCAACGCGAAGTTCAGAGTCTTTCCATCTTGTCGTTCATCTTTAGACACTTCGTGTAAGTCCTTCTTATAGATAAGACTAGCAGTCATTGTGTGTAAATCAATGTCGTCTTTAAATGCCTGCCGCATCTGAGGGATGTTGATCAGTTCCGCACCGAGTCGCAGCTCGATCTGAGCCCAGTCGCAGATCACCAGCTTGAATCCCGGCTCCGCGATGAAGCACTCCCTGAATTCTTTACCTCTTGGAACTTGCTGGATGTTGACTGCAAAAACTGTTTTCTTTTCCCTTTTAGCTGTCTTCGGAGCACCGTTGCTTGTAAAGCGCCCTGAGTTTGCGCCTGTTTGGTTGTAACCAGAGTGAATACGGAGCGTTACGGGATTTACATTTTCTAGCAGCTTGGTGATGTGTTCTAGTTTTGTCTCCACTTTTACCCGCTGCCTGTAGAGGTTCAGCGTGGGGTCGTCGCTATCGAACTCTGCGAGAGCGATTTGGTTGAGGGTTTTCTTCTCCGTCTTGGCGTCTCTAGGCAACTCGATACCGCAAGCAGTAAAGGCAGAGATAACCTGCGTCGTGGATCCAGGATTAAAATCTTTTTTCGGTCTCTTACCGACTGCGACCTTTCCATCAATTCCCCGAGGAAGTTTCAGATCTGTCGGAAGTCTATCGTCCAGTGACTTAACGAACTGTTCGGTCTTATGTTCCAGCTCTTCTTCAATAGATGCTTTGAGCTTGTTTAACTTAGTCAAATCGACACAGAATCCTTTGTAGCTCATCATTGCCACAGGGCGGACGCACTTGGATTCGAGCCCATAGACGGGTAAAAGGTTCTCCTCCTTTAGTTCTGCTAACTGCGATGCCGCGATGCGTGGAAGGATATCGACGTCTCCTGCGGCGTACTCGATTTGTTCGATGTCGAGTTCTTCGGCGCCCCAGTCAGACTTCTGCTGCTCCTTACTGATTTCAATTTCGAGCCTACGTTCCGCCACAGCTTTCAAGCTGCAGCTGACGTCTGTGAAGTATGTAGTCTGAGATTTTGGACTGACCCGTTTCTCTTTAAAGCCAGAGCGAAGGACGCGCTCTGCGACGTACGTGTCGAAGATCTTGTTCTTAAAATCAATCCCGATCGATAGCAGAAACTGGAAGTCGAAGTTCATGTTGTGCGCCAGCAACATGGCGCGAGACTCTATAAGTTCCTTAAGTTCCTCGTTTGGTTTGAACTTAAATAGATCTAGGACATAAACGATACGATCCTCGATCTCCGGCGTGGCGTCACAGAGCTGCAGTAAGCGGAGTTTCGCGATCGTCGCTTGCAAACCCGTTGTTTCGCAGTCCAAGCACATTTTTGGAATCTGCTTTAACTCGGGCAGAACTTCCTTGAACTGTTCGGCTGTTTGGATGTAACGGACTTGCATGAGGAGAATGATGATAGAGAAATGAAAAGCCCCGCCGAAGCGAGGCTTGCAGTCTACTCTGGTTACTAAAGGCTGACTTAGGAACCCTGACGGCGCGACGCAAAGAAGTTAAGGATGTACTCGTTCGAGTCTGCCCAGAGGAGACTGACGTCTTGTCCCCGCTTCGTCAGTCGGAGGTTGTAGTACACGCGCTGCATCGTGTTGCCGCTCGCCCCGTCTAACGATCCGTACGACATCTGCGACTTCTGCTCTACGAGTCCGTTCTTCATACACCAGTTCATCCCTTCACGGAGGGACAAGTACATCGGACTGACGTGGAACGTATCTTTGCGGTCGACCCCTGCCCGTAAGACTACTGGATCGAAGTTGCCCAGCTCTTCGGACCACGTAAATCCTTTATACAGTATTGAATCGTGCGGGACTTTATTGTTTGATGCGTCGATATCGTTTACGTAGAAGATGGCAATCTTCCGAAGAGTGTTCCAGTCGTTGAACTCAGAAAAGTAGTCCAGAATCATCGCTGCTCCCACAGCCCAGTAAGACTGAGACTTGTGGAGCTCCTCGATCAGAGCCTCTGGACCTTCCCAGACTGTTTTCTGAGTAGCCGGGCGACCGGCCTTCATCTTCTTAGCCGGTTTGCCGACGGAGATCTTCCAAGCCAGCGATGCCAGCTCCTGCGATCCCATAGTGACCGCTATCTCGAACAGGGCTTTGCTATCGAGCTTCGAGATATCGAAGACTTCGCTCAGCTCAATGGTTGGGGTGGAGCGGCTGTTCCTAACGGTTTTGATCAGCGTGGCAGCCTCCCCCTGTTCGAGAGGGGTGCCGTTGAGAAGAAATTGAAAAGTCATGTACAAGAAAGGTGAGAGGTCATGACAAGGAGCATACTAGCCCATTACTCGGATCCTTGCTCAGGGGTCGGCGCCTTCGCAAGAGAGCTCTGAATAAAGCTTGAATTGGAAGAATTCCGTGACAAGGTTGATTGTCAAGTCTTTAAGATCCAAGATTGTAAGTTTTACATTTTCGTCTGTTATGTCCATTCCATACTGTTCGCTGAGTACGTCTGATATAAAATAAAAATACTCCATGTTTGACTTTGTGTTTGATATCCAGAAATAACCGTAACCTGATTCGCCTGAAGGGCAAGCATACGCAACTGAGTTGCCTTGGTAGTCGAATCTAGAGAACTCTGTCGGGGTCTTATCCAATAACTCTTTATCTAGTAGATCTTGAACCCAGTTAAGCAGGTCTTGCATACCGCCTGAAGGAGTTTTGTATGCGTTTTTGATCTCCTCTAAAGATTTCTGAATGTTATCTAAATACATGGTGTTTACGTCAGATGGCAAACCAGGCTAATTCGCCTTGACCCGTCCGACCCGCTACGTACAGCTTCCCTGACGAAGTGTCGTAAAAGAACTCGCCAGGGTTTTCAGGTTTCGGCTGCGTCCGTTCGTTTTTGTGGGATCGACCTTTATATTCGTCGATCAATTCCCTGAGTACGTCGCTCATAGCACACACTTAGGTTAGCGGATACACTTTTGAATGACATCAATCGAGTCGATGTTATTCGAAGTGTCTACAGAGTAAGTCTCATCGCTGAATTGCTTACACACGTCAGGAACGGACATATCCAGACAAATGGTCGTAATCTGTGCGCCGGTTTCGTTCTTTAAGCTCTCGACCCTTGAAATCCAGGCGGGGCTGGCTTCAGAGTTACCATCGGTCAGAACAAGAATGTCGGAATTTTTCAAGTTCTCTTTTTGACCGACCACGTGGGAGAGCACGGAGTTGAAGCTCGTTCCACCTCCTAGTGTCCACCCCGCCACGAAATCGATAAGTTCCTTCGTGTTTTGTGTTCCGCTTTTTATCTCCACACTGTTTCCCACGACGGTATCAAACAAGTGAATTCGGACGGCACGTTTATCTAGCAATGCCTGCTCTGAGATAACTAGGGCTATCGCCTTGCTCCACAGCTCTAATTCTCCGTGCATCGACCCGGATACGTCGACGTACATGACTACAGGGCCGCGACCTAAGTCTGTTCTGGACGCGGTGTAGTCTTTTGTGAGAATCGTTTTCTGGGAGTATTTCAGAGCAAACAGTGCTTGCCCCTCCTTCGAGCCCGCCAAAGCGAGCTCTGTGGGGAATGCGTTGATCACGCTGTCGCTGAACTTAGCGCCGGTCACCGCTTCATAGTTCGATTTGGCTGGCTTGGCACGTTTGCGTTCAGTCCACACCCGACGCAGCGCACCAAGCTTTTTAGCGATCTGTTTGAGTGTCTTGTTTCTGCTCAAACGAGCTGCAAGATTACGTTTCTCCTGTAAATCATTAAGCATTTTGCCGTTACCTGGCATTGAGCTGAACAGGCTATTCATCTCCTCATTCTGTTCGTCGCTCTCGTTTAGAACTTTGTCGACGATTGTGTTTGCCTCAGCTTGAACCTGAGATTTAAGATTTTGCAGAGCGTTGTGAATCTTCTGTCCTAGTTCTTTACCTTGCGCTCTCGCTGCGTTTGCTTCAGCCTTGTCTCCGTCTTGTACAGCTTTGTTGTACTGGTCGCGGAGTTGTTGTAACTGATCGCCAGACCCGATCAGCAGCTGTACATCGAGCGTATTTTGCTCGATTGCGTCCTCAATGACTTTGGAAATCTCGTTGAGGATCCGTACAGAGTTGTTACCTGAATTGAACTGCTCGCCCACGCAACGTTGAAGCAGCGTGGGCCATGCAGCGGCTTGGGACAAATCGCCCATGATTGAATACCAGAGAGCATTCTCTGGTTTGTATCCCTTAGGTGTAGTCGTTGTGTCGCCGTCGCAGACTGCACGAAAGTACTCTTCGAAGTCTTCGTCGCTGATCAGCCACTTAACTTCGTCAGCGCTGTACAGACGTTCAAAAACTTCCTTACCAAACCTTGAGAGTTGTTTGATGTTGTACGTATCAACGAGATACGTAACGTTAGGCTTCGTGTCGCGGATGAAGTCTTCCCAAAGGAAGTCTGCTAGTGCTGAGCAAATGAGCGTCAGTGGTTCGTTATGTACAAGACGAACAAACTCGGAGTTCTTCTGGAGATTCATGATTAGTGAGTAATTTCGTTGAGAGCTTGAGCAATCGTGTCGCAGTTGTTTTGCAGGTTTTGAGAGAGCTTTACGGCTTTCGACCTAACAGCAACGCTCATCCGAATCCTAGAGCCATCCAAAAGCTCGTCTACTTTGTCCCTGACCGTGTTCATATCCTTGTGATATTTCCGCAGGTGAATAACAAGGTCGTTGAGAGAACCGATGTTGTTCTGTTGTTGGCGAGTACGCAGCGAAGAGAACTCGGTCATAATTCCGCTGGCAGCTCGCTTTGCGTCTGCGAACAACCGCTCCGCCGTGGGAACTTCCTGCTCAAGGATTTCGATGATAGTGCTTTGATCTTCTAAGTCGTTGTACACAATGTGTACAAGGCTGTTGTGCATGTGCTCTGGGTAAAGCTCCTCATCGCCTTGGACTAAGGCCCATGCTCTCAGGAACTTAAGGATCTGCACTCGGCGACGATCAGAGATTGTGATACTCCTTTGTGACAGCATCTGCCACACAGAGTTAAACTTATCCAGGAAGTCTTCTGAGACTTTTACGTTACGTGCAGCTTCCTGAATCTCTTTCAATTCCGAAAGTGTCAGAAACTCGCCAACCTGTGGGCGATCCTCTATGCCCAAAGCCCACTCATCCAGCGTCCGTTTAGACACCGGTTTCTTCAGCATCTCGACAGTCGGACGAAACAAGAATCGATCTGCGAAAGCTTGCAGAGATTCTTCCTGAGGCCAGCTATTAGTCGCAGCGATGATCGATTGCAGCGGGGTCTCTATGACTTGGTTGCCGTTGTTGAATGTACGTTCGTTAAGTAGCGATAGGAGAGAGTTGAGGATAGCAGAGGAGCTACGAAACAACTCATCGAGGAATCCAATGTGCGCTGAGGGCAAGTAACCCGAAACGTCCCGTGTGTACTCATCTTTCAGTAGCTTGGTTACCGCAACAGGACCGAACAGTTCACTGGGATCTGTTGTAGGAGTAAGCAGGTAACCGAAATAGTTTGCGCCCGCGATACCTTTACAGACGCCACGAACGAGATCACTCTTACCTGTTCCCGGAGGTCCGAGCAGGAAAGCGTTTTGCTTAGAGATAACGGAAGCGAGCAGACCATCGATCACATGCTCACGTTCGAGCGTGGCAGCATTCAGAGCACCACGAAAGTTTTGAAGTTTGCCGAAGAGTTGGTCGTTCATGAGAATTGTCTGGGGTAGGGAAGTGGGAAGGGAATTGAGACTTCTTCGATCGAGACTTGACTAGCGATCATTCCACTGACTGCCGCTAGTCGTTTTACTGCCGCATCAATATCGACGAATGACACAGCGCGTGTAACGTCGTGTGTGTAGTGTTCTATGTCAGATAGATAACCGTCGTGTGTTTTAAATACATAAACTCGCCTGTCCATTAGAAGTCAGCCTCCATCTGTTGTTCAGATTGGGTATTGATGTCGTCGATAAGTTCATCGAGGTTCTCGCCAGCAGCCTGGATCAACTCACGCCGTTGAGCGATAAGCTTCTTCAGCTGTTTGGACCGCTGCTCGTAGATATCGATTTCCATGTTGGCGTCCTTAACCAACAAGTTCAGAGAGTTAGCGTTCTCTACGTTCTTAATCTTTTCGCACAGCAATTTGTACTGTGAACTCAACGCCAAAGATTGTTGAAGTTTCTCTAGGCCCTGAGAGTTACCGTGTCCGTTACAGATGCTGGAGAGTTCTGTCCGAATCTCTTCTTGCACAGCGTAGAAGTCTTCTACTGCTTTAGTGCGTACACCGCGATCAGGGGACTGCAAGTTACTCCCGGACTGCAGTAAACGATCTGCAAGTAACGCGAGATCACCAAAAGCCGGAACACTATCGCTGATGAGCTTTAGTTTCTCTGCAGTGATCTGCCAGCTTCCCCTCTTCTTATCTGATCCTGTCTGTTGACGGCCGATCTTAGTGACGCTGCGAACATCAAGATCGTCCAACAGTTGAGCGCCGAGAGTCAGGGCTTTGTCTGAAGCAGACGCTTTGGCGGCTTCAAGAACTTGCTGAGTATTGATTGCGTTCTCGTAGGCGAGTACAGAATCAATGTCTCCATCAACAGGAGCGTCGACTTTCTGCAGAGACACAGGAAGTGGACCCAGCACAGAGACACGAATCGGCTTGCGGTATTCCTCCCGCGTGGGAAAGAAACGCATGTAGGCATCGAATGCAATCGAGTACTCTGTGTCTTCCGAAAACAGTGGGCGGAGGATACCGTTAGCTGTCTCTTGCCACCGTGTGTACTCGCTTTCCCACAAGCCTTTTAGTTCATCGTTGTGTTCATCAGCGTCTCGCTTGATCTCTTTAATCATCTCGTTTGCTTCTTGGAAGTAGGAAGCAGTTACGAAATGAGCGTCACCATAATGAATGCAGAAAGCATCGTAAAGTTGGCGCTGTTTCAAACGAAGTGCATCAAGTTTGCCCTTAAGTGCGTTTGAGAGATGAGGGCGGATGCTGACTGTGTTGTTGGCTTCGAGTGTGTCGATAACCTGCTGTGGAAGTTTGAGATCGTCAAACTTAATTTGAACTGATTGACGAACGTCCGCAGAGATGGAGCAGGACAGGAGGTAGTGGTTCACGTTTAGTTACAGAAGCGGTGATGTGAGAGATAGAAGAAATCCCTTGCGTTACACAAGGGACGGGAGCGCAAGCTCTGACACAAATTAGTGTCTAGCGCACTTAGCGTCAAGACTTTGTGTTGATTCGCAATCTTTAGAGTGGTGGGCTTCTCCGGGGTTGATGCCAAATGCACCGAAAGCGGTAATGGCGGTGATGATGCTCGCCAAGGTAAACACGGCGAAGTTCTCTAGGTTCTTGTGCATCACTTGAGACGGGTAAAGGCCAGGGTGATTTTGTCAGTAACCTCGTCGCACTCATGCTGTGCCACGAGCTGCTCTGCAGTGTGCTTCAGTTGCATCTTGGCGACTTTAAGTTCCTGCTCAAGCTTCGCCACCTTTTCGGCGAGCTTTTCGAGCTTGGTGTGCGGCGTGGGTTTACGGGTGATACGAACAACGATGTTCGTGTGAAGATCAGGGAACTTAAAGCGGCTGTCGGTGCCACTGAAGATAGAAAGATCGACACCGGAAGACTCTGCAATCGTAATGTCACGAAGCAGATTGTCTTTGGCAGCCTCGAACGGAGTGCCGAAGGCTACATCCAAGGCAGTCTGCGCACGATCGCGTTCATCCCACGTTGAAGCTGCACGTTCACCGAGGCAGACAAGATCAGAGGTTTTGATGTTCATGGTGATACAGAGTGGAAAGGGTGCGCCACGTTAAAGGCCGGTGCCGCCTTGCACAGAATGGTAGCACACAGCCACCACTCTGTACAGGATTTAACACAGATTATTTCTTTGGGTAAACAGAGATCTGATTGTGGTGAAAGATGCCGTGATCCTTCATCGCAATTAGTTTTGCATCGTCGCGACTGTCTGCTTCAACAGTACACAGATAACCCCAAGCCCCTTTGTGGCTACTGAAGATGTCGAACTCTTTGACTGAGGGTTCCTGCTTACGCATGGCATAAAGGAAAGCGGAATCAATTTATCACAGCGCCGCTCAACGTCTTTACCATTATTTAATCTGTAGTTACAGCGTATCGAACCGCTTAGTAATGAAAACTTTCTGTAAAACAGCTCTCACTTAACCAGATTTGCGTTCTTATGTTACTCTGTAAACATAGAGCAATCGTGTGCTTCTGATGTAAACGCTTCGGGGTAGTCAAAGGAACACTTCCCATCCGTCGCGTAGTCACATCGCTCACATGGAATTGTTATCTTTCTGGGCACTTTAACTTGCTCTAATTGTTCACCTCGTCCTGTTACGAGTTCTTGTAGTCGGGTGAGAAGATTAGCGAGTGCCTTAGAGTCTGCTTCTAGTTTCTGGTACCTGTCTTGTGATATCTCATAAAAGGTTTCTCGAAACATGCACTCTTTACAATGCTTTCTACGTCTTATGTACGTTCTGTTTGAGCGGGTCTCAAGAACGTAGAAAGCGGGTTTGTCGCATTTGGGACATCTAGTGATGTCTCTGGGTGGTTGGTTGTCAGTCGAGAACTTCATAGTAAATAATGCGGCGGCCCGGCGAAGCCGGAGTGGAAGGGAGCCTTTACCGTAGCAGCGTGGCTGACAGCTAACCCCCACAGGATTTAGTGGAGTGTGTCAAGGATTCGAGCTTAGGGGAATGTGTCCGGGGTTCATGATGTGTTGCTTAGGCTACGAGACATACAGACGAAAGGTAGACAGACTGAGAGGGTAAGCATTTGTACTTATCCATGTACAGTTTCCCATTTGATCTCAGCACCTGGCTGATGTGTTGCTTTGCGGCAGGCGTGGTTTATGAGTGTCTTGTAAGGGAGTTTGATTAGTAGCTGATTCGTACCTTGCGGATGTCGTCTAAGGGGACACCCAAGCGATACGCAGCGCCTGCACTCAAATCTATTGAGTTACAGTCACACCTGTCTGTTATAGGAACTGTTAGTGTTCTACTGCCGTTAGTTACGCGAACTCGTGTGCCGCAAGGTAACCAAGGGTGCGCTGCACTAACGCCCCAATGTTGGTATGTTTGACCGCAGTATGTGACTCTGTTGTGATACCATTCGTGATAAACAGTAGCTATAACTGTACGAGCTTCGAGAGGATTAAGGGCGACAAAAGGCAGCAAGAACAGCAAACGTTTCATGGTGAGTTGATGTTGTTGATGTTAGTGTGTGCGGCGGCCCGCGAAGCGGATCCGGTTAGTTACATTGTTTCGAAGCCAAATACGCTTCGACTTCCTCTTTAGTTAGAACTGTGCGCCCGATGTCCCATAGATCGTTTGGGTCGCTCATGCAAATGTCTTTGTAGAACCTGTCGATCAGATCGTCTTTGTCCGTCTTTTCAAGTTGTTCTGCGATTGCGTTGTACACAAACATTTCCAGCTCGCTGTAATCCATTGATCGTACGGTGATGTCAGCGTACAGGTCGATTAGTTCTGCGCGTTTCATTTGTCGTCGGGGAGTTGTTCAAGGGCGCGACGGATAGTGTTGTAGTGGGCTCCATCAATGCTGGGGATGTCATCCAACACAACAAGCGCCTGCTCCTTCAAGCTCGGCGGCTTGGGGCGGCGGGCTTCGCTGAGTGCGTTGATGTAGCTGAAGGGCGTTTCTTCCGCCATCCACTCACAGCACGCCTCCAGCTCTTGGTCTGCGCCCCATTGGGCAGCTTTACGGGCTAGGGCGTACTTGGTGGTGTGAACTTGCATCCACTGCTCAACCAGCTCCGGCGGTGGGATGATGGGATGTTGTTGTGTCATTTCACTTAGTGATGGTGAGAATGTCGTTGAGCCAGTGTATTGGCTGCAGTGCGATTGTCCAGTCTTTGATGTGATCCCACAGTAAACCTATGGGACCGCTACCGTCGGTTGGTTGCATCACGATGTTGATCGTGTGGGATTCTACGTCAACCTCGAATCCAAGAACATAAAACTGGGCGCCGTTTGTGTTAGTTACGATTGCACCTTTGAGGTTGGCAATGTCGATGTGACGACAGCTTACAAGTTTCATGGTGTTAATGTGTGCATTTGATTGTACACTATGAAGGCGCCCCAGCGAAGCTGAGGCGGGCGATGATAGTGATTTAGCCCCTGACGAAACAGTGGCTGCTGTTAGGTTCGATCTCCCAATCAGCCTCTTCGATTGCTGTGCCGAACCACTTGTGATTCTTCTGATAAATACCAGCGCCGCACAGCTCATGCAGGATAGCATTTAGCCTCGACTTAGTTGTAGTTGTTTGGTAGCCGCAGTCGCAAACTGTAACTGTATCGGGGCTGATCTGTGCGATGGGGCTGCCGTGTAGATAGACAGTTGTGCGGTCGATCAATCGATCAGCGTGGGCGAAGTACGTTACAGTGACTTGCGTGTTGGCAGACTTCCAATCTTTACGATTGTGAATTGCGGTGAGCATTTGCTTTTCGATCTGTCTCATGATGTTGGAGTGTGTGTGAGTTGGGTTAGTTAAAGGTCAGTAGTCTTGAGCGAGGATGTGTTCAAGAGCGGGGATGATCTGATCCTCGATTGCGTCTACGATCTCATCAGGCATAGTCTCCTTTAAGAGAATCTGTTTGAACTGCGCTAGAGCGTGGTAAGACAGTGAGTAAGAGTCGAGTCCGTACACGTCGTAAGGGAAGTTGTTTGCCACGGTGTTAGAAAGGGTTGCTCCAGTTGTGTGCTTGGTAGTCAGTTACCTGACGCTGTTTGTTGAGTAGATCCACGAAGTTGTTAAAGGCTTCACGTTTAGCGACGTGATCACCTCGCAGTGCGGGATCGTAACTAACTGAATCGCGCCAGAGTTCACGAAATTCGGATACAGCTTGCGCCTTAGTCATTGTCTTCATGTTCAGCTATTTGTGTGCGTAGGTCAGAGATTGCGTCTTGCAGTTGGTAGTAACGTGCGGAAGTTTGTGCATCGTCTAGGTAACATTCAAGTTGCCACAGTGCATCTTTGGCGTCTTGCACTGATAGGAATGTGTCTACGGCATAGGTTACACCGTACTCATCAACAGAGACTAGGCTGATCATGGCGTTAGCAATCGGATCTGTAGTAGAAGTCTGCATCAGGTAAGACGTTGATGATCTCGATAAACTTGTCGCGTGTGTGTTTGAGAATTAGATGATCCTGGTCTGTGTGTTTGCGATCGTAGTGTTTGAGTAGATCACCCCAATCGGGATTGGGAAACATACAGTCGATAGGATCCTCGCCGTCGATAACTGCCGTGGCGTCTTTGATAAACTCCTCCAGGACTTGCGTGTCTACATAACAGTCAGCAGCATCGGAGCAAGCTTGTGAATGTTCGATAATGTAATCGTGCAGCCACTGTGTGTTGCGCCAGTGCATCAATGTGATGCGTACTGATACCTGTTGGAAGTTAAGCAGGCTAGTAGGTACATCACAGATTTGTATAATCTGCGCAGCTTTGTCTGCAGTGCTTAGCCATGTACCTGAGAAGTAATAGTCAGCTTGCAGATACTGATCGAGTCCCATGATGTTTGTGTGATGTGATGTTGGGCAGGCGTGGTTACAAAGGTGTTATCGGGATGCCACACTCATCATCGAATTCGTAACCATCAGGGACTTCCCAAAGGTCACCGTCTTGATGCAGTCTCCAAGTAATACCATCGCTAACGATGTTGGCGTTATCTAAGATGTTCTGCCACGCTTCCCAATACCATTCGTGATCTGGGCCAGCCTGACAAGTAAGCACATCGTTGTAGTCAACACCTACACAGTTAGCCCAATGTTCGTCAGCATCACTACAGTACATTTGGGGGATGTAGACACCGTGTGAGTCAAGTAAGACAAGGTTAGGTTCGAAACGTGTTGTCATGATGATGGGATGATTGTGTGATTTGGCCCCGCGAAGCGGGTCTAGTCAAAGTCTTTTAGGTCTACGTCTGTAGGACGCTCAATAACCTTGTCTCCCGTATCTTCTACTTGTGAGGTTACAACTATGCGTCCACACAATGCGTTGTAGGCAGCTGGACACTCACGCATCATAATGCGTCGCATATCTGACCGCATGTGATAACTAACTACATGCAGTAGTTGGTCTTTATGAAAGTGGCTGATGTGATCGTAAGTTGACATGATCAGAATGACACAGTTTGTGCAAGTGGGCTGAATGTTTGGCTGCGCAGTTCGTCTAACAAACGCAGATCGGCTTCAATCTGAGCGTGGTTGGGATGCTCGCCCTCTCCACGCACAATCTCAAGTAAATCCTGTTCGTAAGATCTAATCATGCGGCGCATGAAGTTACGGTCAAGTTGTGTGTTTGAGTTGTACATAATCAGCGTGTGAGTGTGCTGCTAGGGCCACCTTTAGCAACCATGCGACCGTCCTCCCATATTTCGTATGCTCTGCCCCTGCGGATTGCAGCGGCTGCAGCGTAAGTTGCCTCCCAATAAGTGAACGTGGTTGGTTGGTTGATGTGGACAGAGTAACGAGGATCGTAGATGTAAAGTGTTTGCATGATCAGGGTGCGATTGGATTAGTTAAAGTCAGACAGTCCAGTTAGGACGTGCAACACGAGAGACGTAAAAGTAAGCTCTACCGTGCTCGCCGAATTGGTACTCTTTGCACATACGATCTGCCTCAGAACGTGATGCAAACTCATCGACCGTTTCGTGATAACGGCCAGCTTGGCGGTTGATGTAGTAGGTCATGATCAGGCAGAGTAAGCGCAAAAGTTGGTGGCAGTGAACAGGTAAGGCGCGGGTTCGGTGACGTGATAGTGAATCCAACCTTTGTAGTTGGCGTTGATCCACTTATCAGCAGCGTGGAAACTATCGGCGTTGATGCAGATAAGTTCCTGCTTGTCTTGAGTACAACCACGGCGAGTTGTTGTACGCTCAGCGACAAAGTAGTAAGACTCTTTGGTCATGGTTAGATTGCGATGGGACTAGGTTAGTTACAGTCAGAAGTTACGATTAACCCAGTCGATAAACTCAGTCTTACCGTGGTGTTGTAGACCTCCGCTGTAACAAAGTCCGCCACGAAAGTTAGTTACGTTGTAACCCTGGCCTGTAACCTTACGATCCATGCAATACCAGCGGAACCCGTGGACATAGAAGCCCTGCGCAGTAAGTAACTCGCGGGCTTGCTTAACTGTTGTGATCATGATCAGACAGCAATGAGATTGGGTTAGTTACAGTCAGTCAGGAACAAAAGCTGCCGACGATAACATCGTTGCCGCACAATTTGACTAGCAAACCACTGAAGTACGAATAGCTGCACACACCGTGCCAACCCTTAAGTGGTGAATCATCTGCAGCATCGTTACGCATAAAGTCAGCCAGGTTGTAGTATTGATTGCGATACTTAAAGAATGAACAATCGCAATCGAATTGTTCGTCAGTCATCCATCCGAACTCATCGCGTAGTTTGGTACGCTCAGACGGAGAAAGTTCACAGGCAGAGAATAATCTGCGAGGTTGATTGTTGGTCTTGATGTTCATAACATTCACCAGCTACATGGCTGGTAGCTAACAACAAAGAGGGAATGAATCCCTCATCAAACTGTGAAGCTTGAGGAGAGAGTCTACAGTCTGTGATCACGAATGATCTAACTTGATCCTGATACCTACCAAGCGACAATGCGCTAGGTGATACATGGATCCGCTCAACTAGAAGTCGGGCTTACTGACTCAAACTAAATGGTTGTATGTAGTTAGTTACAGAGCACAGTTGTGCACACAAACTATAAAATCCTGCGCTGCCATCGCACGGGGAACGCCGTGGTGGAGCTTAGGTAGTTTGTCCAGCGTACCTGCACCATAGACAGTTACGCTGGACACAGCTTGTGCACTGTAACTAACTACAAGCGGACAGCTTGTCGTTGTATTCAGCTGCAACCTGACGAGGGTTGCTGACATTTAGCGTCGATACATTGTCTTAGTTACAGACAAGATACCTGCTGACATTCGCATCGTGCACACCTAGCGAGTCGGGTTGCAACTCTATTGTGCTCGGGGATCTCTCGCGCCCTACGTCCGTATTCTGACGATGCTGATATTAAACAGCTAACTGTAACTAAGGCGAGGCAATCGCCACACCAGGGAGTAAGAACTACTTTGCCCTTAGTTACAGATAACTATTCTATTGTCTAGGTTCGTCAACCTAGATACCTTTACAGATCCGCCGCTCACGTTCGGGCACACCACGCCTGCCATTGCCTACACTTCGGGGATGTTCTCCCTACCATCGGCGGCAGCTTGCCCACGGTCACACCCTGGGTGTCATCGCGCGGCCCGTTCGGCCTGGCGCGGATCTGTATTCGGTTATCTAGGTTCAATCGATCAATCGATCGATGAGCAAAGCATGGCCCGGATCAGTGCGATCCGTCAAGGGGTTGATCCATCAACGGTGCTTATCATTCCATGCACTCGGTTCGCTCAAGGTAAAAGGAAACGCGCAGGCGTACGCTCGCGCGAATGTAACGCGCACACCCACGCGCATACACACGCGTACACGCACACACGCGGGCGCACACGCACATGTACACGCGCACACGCGCGAGGACTAAATATAAAATAGTGAGCCGCAATGTATACCTAACTCTGCCCGCAATGTCTCTTTTTTTTAAATAGAGCTTTTAGACGACGCCCCGGGCGAGAAGGGTATGGGTATCTTGCTGGGAAATTGGCAAAAAAACTTTTGGGTGTCAGTATACAGACAGCCGCTCGCAAAAAAAAATCGCCCGCGTGGGGCGACGACTCAAACTTTTTCGCTATCAGTTATAAAATCTTTCAGATACGTGACGTAATCCCGGAGTAGTTGGGCTAAAATCAAATGTTTTACATTATTTGATTTAAAATAAAGCTGATTATGTCGGTCTACGGCATCTAGTGCTGTTTTAATCAGTGGATTCCACGGTTCACGCGTAGGCGTGTTCCACTCCCGAGCCACGGAAGTGAGAGCAAAGTACTTTTATATGCTAAGCGAGACTCTGGTTTTCGAGTTTTTCAAGTTTGAAATAAATTGTATCCGGGAATTCACAGAAGAATTTTAGTGTCGCAGGGCACAACCAACCTTCTTGTTCGTTCCAGGAGTACCACGACCCTCCGAATTCTTCATTTTGCCTGGTTAGCGCACCGTGGGAGCTCGGAAATTCTTGAGCAGCGAACAAAATTCGATAGTTTTTACCCTCTTCAGTTAGTTTTTGTTCTTCTAGTGCTCTGTCGATGATTTCAGGTATCCCTAGAACGAAAGGTTCGTGTAGAAGATTCCTTTTTGCGTCTGTAAAACACCAAGTTCCGTTAAATCTATAAATTTCGATGCAGAGCATTGCGTTAGCCATGTGCTTTTGATGTAAGACGGTGCCACTGTAACACACGGCCCGCGTGGCTTAACTCATTTCTTTAAGTACTTGGTAGGATATGGGGAACGGATCGCTTCGGGCGTTGTGAGTTCTTCATATTTTGAGCAGCTGCCTGAGTTTGCTGACAAGTTACGGACGTCGTATAACGTTGATCGAGGTGTTCTTCGTCAAATTTTATTTGAGAACGCTTTAAATGAAGGCGAATTAGATCGAGAAGTCGCAGATCTATATCCAGACGAGGATATAGACGATGCGTTGCGAATGACTTCGGTTGAGGATTTCCCGAATTACCTGCCCTTTGAGGGATTTGATATCGATCCGGATAACGAAACTTTAAATGCTTATAGGCTTGCTGCTGAAAACCCTAAAGCTCGGGAGTTTGTTGAGCAAAACAATGATTTAAATACTCTTTTGCCTGGAGGCACTGTTGAGAGTGCACGTAATGCGTACTTAAACGCTGTAACTACAGGTGCTCTTACTCCCGCTCAACGTGAGGCACTACGATATGCGGGCGAATCCAGGTTTTTATCTGACGCCAATTACCGGAGTGCTGCGGGAGAAGCGTTAACTAATCTCTTAGGAGCATATACAGATAGGTATGACGTAGATTATTCTCAAAATTTAGAAAACGTTGCTGATATTTTAGAACAAGCAGATGAAGTTATACGCCCTGTTGAAGCTGGTTTAGGTGCGCGTAATACATTTTTATCTTATGCAGACAGTGCCGCAGTTTCTCAAGACCCTTTAACTAATCGAATTGACCGGAATACTATCCAGCCGGGACTTCCTTTCCGCGTGGCTAGCCCCGCACTTCAAGGAGGGTATGAAGCTATTCGAAATAATCCTCCGCAAACCGTTGAGGAATTGAATGCTCAGTTGGAAACTTTACGGGAACTTAGGCAATCCAGAACCGCAGAAGGGACTCCGAATACTTTCCCAATAGAGGGTTCGTCTCTTTTACCTCAAGTTGCCGAAGCTCTCGCTCCTTCTTCTACTACTAATGAATCACGGCGAGATTACATATTAAGTCGAGCCGATCGGCAAGCTAGGGATCCCAGTCGGAATTCTCTTTACCAGCTCCAGCAAGACTTGCGTCAGGAAACCCCGGTTGGACTCGATGCACGCCAAACTCTTAGAACTTTAAATATGTCTCCTGCGGACATAGATCCATTTTTTGTTCCTACAGCTTCTCAGGGTGTTGTTCAGCGAGCCTTCCCCGCTCTTGAATTACAGCTTTCCGATTTGAGGGAAGCAGCCAGACAAGAGGCTGTAAATGAGCAGGCTAAGGAACTTAATAAGTTTGTGGAAAAATATCCTGAGGTAGGTCCGTATTTACAGAGCTTTATCGAGAATCCGACTCCCAAAGTTGAGCGGGATATCCAGAAACTATCTCCTTACTTGGATTTAGAACAGGAAATTTCGAAACCAGAAGCGCGTCAGGTTATTTATAACCGCGCGATGAAAGAGATCGGCGTACAGCCTTCATATCTTTCCGAGATTGAAAAAGACTACACGAGCGGCGATACGGAGAAACAAAAGTTAGCTCGTGATCGCATTGCTCAATTAGGGTACGGAAAAGAACTACAGGAAGGATCTTCTTCTTCTGTTTCCCGACGTATGCCCGTTGTGGGCGGAGGCGGGTACGCTACTGGGCGTGAACTTCAGGACGCTCTTTCGTTAATTACGCAACGAGCTAACGAATTTGAGCGACTGACTAATACACCCGCTACAGCATCGTTATCGTCCACAGCTGGTCCGCTTGCTATTAAGAATCCCAACTTAGATACTGTTCCGTCTAGTGCTTATTTCTCCTACGATCCTCAAACCGGTGTGGCTACTCCTGACCCTACAGGAGATTACGGGATCCGAGTAAACACCAATCAGGCTCCTTCGCGTTTTCGTTTAGGTACTGATCTGGGTGCAGGTAATGAGATTTCTAGGAACGTCTTAAATTACTTACGCGATAATCCTGTAACGGGGAGTGCGAGCGTGTCTTTTGAAACTCGCACCCCAGCCGAAAGTTTTGACTATTCCGCAAAAGATATACCTGCTCCCGTTTTTGAACAGATGAACAAGTTCATGACGGAGAACGTATTACGTAACTTACGTCCCGGTATGCTTCTAGAGAACTCTCCTATCGGCACATCAGATATTTCGAGGTTACGGGAAGAACAAGGTAAGTCACTTTCTGAAAGTTCTACCCTACGCCGGGAAGAGAAGTTTATCGGTAGCCAACCCAATCGCCGTGGAGCCGCTTACCGTTCTGTAGGGTTTGGACCGTTAACAGACGTAAACCAACAACTTCTCTATATGAATAGCGAAGGGAATATTGTTCCTTTACAGGCAACAAGACCCGCTCCTTCGTTGACTGGACGTGTTGATATCGTTCAGCCTCGCCAGGGAGACCCGCTTCCTCTCCGTGCCGAAGTTTCTCAATCACGAGAACCACTTACAGCTAAGGCGTACTACTCACAAGATCCTGTCATAGCAGCTGCGCAAGGTATGCGTGAGTACGGTCGCGCTTTGCGTCGTACTCCATCGGCTTTATTGCCTGGGGCGGCTGACTTAATTCCAAGCCCGGAAGCTATTCAGACTGGATATCGCGAAGGTGTCGGTCCGATGGCGGTCCAGATGGGACGAGAATTTGTTCAAGGTTTACCGATGGCGGTTGGGGCGTCGTCTGCTTTAGCTGCAGCTCCGGTATTAGCTCCCGGCGTGGGAGCAGGTATGGTTGGTACTGCTGGCGCACGTGCGCTTAATGAAGTTGTACGACAGGAGACTGGGGAAGGTATCGTTCCCAAACTCCGTCAAGCGCTGGGGGCTGCGCCTCGTACCGGTGTTGCTAGTCCGACCCGCGTGGGACCGCAACCGCTTACTCAGCAAATCCGTCCGCTAAGCCAAGCTCAACGTACTGAGCAACAGCGTCAACAAAATCGTTCTGAAGCTCAGCGTCGGATTGATTTAGCTCGCGAACGGTTTAACCCTCGCCGAGGGGAGTTTGGTTTATCTGAGCTGTTATTTGGGCGCTAAACTTTCTATATCGAGACCCGATTATGCAAGAACAACTCGCTCGTGATTTTTTAGGCCGAATGCTTGCGGAGAAAGTTGTCGCTGGTGTAACTGGTGACGGCGACGTGACTCTTCCATACGATCGTGATCAACTTAACGATTTGATTGAACGCCGTATCGATAAACGTCGTATGCAGGAGGTTCTTAAGGACGCGCCTGGCGGAAGCTTGATCGAACTTCTGCGTCAGCGTGGTTCGATTCGTGGCGTTTAATAAACTCTTCTTTAGCCAAACACTAATCGATAGTAGATTGATGTCATACGGAGGATCGCAGTGAATGTCGAAGCTCGAATTGTTGCTCAGTTGGACAAACTGATTAAGTTAAATAGCGGAAAAGACCCTACGACTGTTGCCAAGTTTCAAGCAGACGTTAATCGACATCGGTTGAGTACGTACATGAGCTGGGATAAGAATGGAGAACTCGATATCCACTGAGGTGGATCCTTTGGATATGTTATTTAGGGCTCGTTGGAATATCCCTAAAGCAGCTAAAGCTCTGGATATATCTGACGATGAGTGTAAGGAGTTGTTTCGCTCTTACTGCAAGGAACGACTTCAAAGTGAGTCTTAAATGAGACCGGCGGCTCGTTTTTCAAATTCGAGCCTCCACGATTTTTTCCAGCTGCGCCAGAAATCCATACACTCTCTGCGTACCGATTCGACTTGATCGGAGTCGATCAACGCTCGGACTTGTTCGGCCGCCTCTTCCCACGTGTCAGCCACGACAAACGGTAAGTCTGACCCTGGGAAGATCCCGTGCCAATAGCTCGGGGTGACTACCAGCGGCGGTAAGTTTCGCATTACGACCGGAATTGCTCCGCATTCCAGAGCTTCGTAAATCCTGAATGAGTCGTTACTCGCCCCACCGCCCGGCGCAAGCACGAAGATGCTGTCGTTCAGGGTCTGGGCGTACTTTTGTGTAGTTAAATATTCCGGGTCGTCGAACTTTTCGACAAGGTGTGTGAAGTTTGGTTCGAATTCTGAGAAGACTTCGAGGGCGCGTTTTCGATCTACTTTTAGTGAACCGCTAAAACTCCACAGGAATTCGCGGTTCGATGCGGTTCGGCGTGGGTTTGCGTACTTCTCAAACTCGTTTTTATAGCCAAGACCAAAGTGGAATACTTTAAAGTTTCGACAACAGCCCGGGTGTAAGTAGTTTCGGGCCAGAAACACGCATTCTGGGTTATTTAAGAACGCCAATGAGGTTGTCAGACACTCGTCGGATAGAAGGATGACGCCGTATTTAAGGTGCGCCTGCTGTAATCGGCGTATGTAAAAGTAAGATTCAGTCGTGTTGGTGACAACAATGCACTTTTCTAAGAGTGGGATGTCGTCCGACGGGTTCAAATAGTGGAATTTGCAGTCCAGGTGACTGAGCATATGCTCGATCCAGGATTTGCCCCACTTATGGATCCCAGAACCAGTACAAATTACGTTAAATCTGGTCATTTTTTGATGGTCCAGAGCTGATTGAAGCAGCAGAAGCCATTTTCGACGTCCATAAAGGCAGCAACGCACGCATCGACGCCTGCTTTGACGCTTTCCCAGGCGTAATCGTCGATGATCACGGCGCCACCGGGTTTGACGTAGGGGTAGAACAGGGTTAGATCGCGCATCACAGCCACGGTTTCGTGGGATCCGTCGATGTACAGAATGTCGATGCCTTTTTCGAGGTCTGCCAGCAGGTCTGGGAACAGGTTCCAGCTGAGACCCTTGCGAATGTCGACTTTGCCGGGTTGTTTGCTGCGGGCAACGTTGGTACGAGCGATCTGCTCGATACGGTTGAGGGTCGGGTATTGGGTAGGACTGGCAACATGTTCGTCCGAGCCGGTGAAAGGATCAATCGTGATCAAGCGGCTTTCGGAGTGTTCTAGGAAGTTATCGGACCACCAAACTGTGGAGGCGCCTTCGTAGATACCGATCTCAAGGATGAGTCGCTTAGAATCAGGTTTGAAATTTAATTTTTGCGCTCGTGGCTCGGATTGGAGCGCTTCGTGACTCCGAGTAAGATTTGTGTACCAGTCGTGTGTAATCTCATATTTCTCATCGAGCAAGACGGTCATGTGTCAGTTCGTTGCTAGCAATATAATAATGCAAAGTCTGTGGGCGCAGCAATAAAGCCCATTACCGGGGGCGCCGCATAGTGTGCTACCATACGCATGGATCACACCCAAATCACATGAACACCCAAATCCGCATCGACACTCGGGGACTCCCAGTAGCTGCCGCTGTGTGGAGAGCCCCTAATATCATCGGAGCCTCGGTCGTGGCGGCTCTTGTCGGATCGACGTTTTTGATCGCGTTTGGAATGGGCACCGCGTTCCTGAAGCAGAACAGCCCGATTTTTAATGAAAACGCAAAGTTAGAGCGTCAGTACTACGAAAAGTGCATACTAAACTTCGTTAACCAAGGCGTTCGGTCCGACAACAGCCGAGCTCACCTGACTTGCACTGTGGAAGCTGATGCCTACCGAGCTCGCCTTGACTCCAGAGGCAACTGAACTGGATGCGTGCACCTCGGTCGAGCAGCTTGAATACGACTGTGTTCGGGTCTCCTCGATCTGGGGTGACGTTTGTTTTGTCAGCTCGTGGCATCTAGTTCACGAAAAGCGACTGTACTTTTGGCGTAAGCACCGAAGTGCCTGTATACTGGCACCGTCGCCCGAGTGACCCAGCGGAACGAGGTACTCCACTTAAAATGGAGCAGTCGGCGGTTCGAATCCGCCCTCGGGTATTTTTAAATTCTTATGGCTGACATCACCCTTTGCTCAAATTCGCAGGGCTGTCCGCAGCGTTTAAGTTGCGTCAGAGTTTCTGCAGAGCCTTCGCGTTGGCAAAGTTATGCCAACTTCTTCGATCCCACATCAGATCAAGATTGCAGCTACTTCGTCGAGAATGAGTGCGACAAAACTGTCTGAACGCGAACTCTTGATTGCGTGCGTAGATGCCTTCTGGTCTGATGAATTTAAAGACGAGACTCTCTCGTCTCTTCATAGAATGCGGGCAGTCTTTTCCGTCTTAGACGCGAACAACTGCCTGAAAACCATGTCCTCTCGTCGGCCTAATATGAAATTCCAGATCGGTGATCGCGTCGGCAAACGGAAACCCAGCGCCAATCTAGGTGGACCTAATCGAACTGGCGTTATCGTTGATTATGGTGAAAGTAAAACAAAGACAGGGACTCGTAAACCTTTTTATATCGTTAAAACGGATGCAACAGGTAGGTTAGAGGAGTGGGCTCCAGGTACTGTATACTTGTGCTCAGACTCCACGGCAGACCGCGTGGCTTTTGTGTGATATGGACCTTAAGTGGGACGCCCGCTTCCTTGACCTCGCCAAGCACATTTCCGGCTGGTCAAAAGATCCCAGTACTAAGGTAGGAGCTGTAGCCGTTAAAGACCGGCGTATTCTGGCGACAGGGTACAACGGTTTCCCGCGCGGGGTAGCCGATCTTCCGGGCCGTCTGGAGAACAGAAATGAAAAGTATTTACGTACTGTTCATGCTGAGGCTAACGCTGTGGCGCAGGCAGCCAAGAATGCGATATCTCTTTCTGGTGCTGATATTTATGTTTGGCCTTTTATACCCTGTAGCAGCTGCTGCACCCTTTTAATCCAGGCCGGTATTCGTCGCGTCATCGTTCCGGACACCACAATCCCGGATCGTTGGGAGGAAAGTTTTAATATGTCTCAAGCGATGTTCTCTGAAGCAGGGATTGATTTAATCATTATTGACGTTTGAGAGCAACGTACATGTTATCGAAGGGTTTAATCTCTACGATGTCATATCCGTTTTGATTCAAGTATCCGAAGAGTTCTTTTTTCTGGTCTGTAAACCAAGCGTCGTTATTCGCTTCGAAGATGATCGGAGGTTTATTGCTGCGTTCGATTGTGTTCCGCGCTCCCTCTAGGGCTTTTAGTTCGTTTCCTTCGATGTCGAGTTTTATGAGACCGACGTTCTCTATGTGGAAGCTGTCGATCGTTGCAGTTTTTACTTTCTCCGTAGCAAGGACCGGAGCGTGGGGTTGGCAGATAGTTGACCCGCCGCCATCCTTGGATACGATTGACAAAGTTGTTATCTGATTCGCTTTGGCTGGGCTCGTAATGGCTACGTTGTACGGACGTACATTTTCTTTCTCGTTCAGGAAGACGTTTCCGCAGAGCTGGAAGTACGTCCGTTTCTGGGCTTCGAAGGAATGTACTTCTTTAAAACTGTCTGAGAGCAGGACGGAGTAAACGCCCATGTGGGCTCCTCCGTCGATGAACGTCTTGCTTATATCGCAGAACTGTCCTTTTGCCCAGTTGATAATCGCAGCCTCGGGTACGCCCACGCTGTGCATTTGGCACTGAGCGGATTCGTCTCGGTGCATCAGAAAAGTCAGACCTTGCACTGCAGTAATCTGATCTAACTCTGGGTTCCAGACGCAGACGGCCATTGTAGGAGCAAATCTGGAATTATATTAGCACTTCAATCAACTTTTAAGTGCGCCCAGTTCCTATTTTGTTTTATTGCTTTTACAGTGCTTTCAGACACACCGAATTTTATTGCAATGTCAATAAGTTTTACTTTATTTTTTATTAATTTTTTTATATGTATCACTTGATCTTCGTTTAATTTGGCTGTTCCGCACCGGCTGCCTCTGTTACTCGTGTTGTGTTTTACTCTATCCATTTGATTTTGTTTAGCTGTTCCTAAATAAAGATGGTTTGGATTACAGCACCTAGGGTTCCCACAACTGTGACACACAAACATATCCTTTGGATCTCCTTTAAATAATCTGTACGTTTCCCTACTCGCTATTTTTGTCCCGTTCCAGTAAGACTTATAGCCCCACATTCCGTGACCGCAGTCTTTTACACTTCCTACCCAGTTCCAACACTGAGTCGGGGATTGGATGTCTATTTTTTGTAGATAATAGTCGAACTCATTTACGTACTTCGGATTTCGACCCATGCTTCTGGTACCATAGTGTCAGTCCAGTTTACCTCAGATGATTCCGGTTATAGGCACTGGCATCGTTAACGCTCCTCATTGGGTTTACAGATTATTTTACAGTATAGACTATCCTGTAGATACCTTTGTTGTCTTTAATAACAACGGCAGGGATCAAATAACCGAAGAACTCGATTTACTTAAGAAAGTTCCTCACAAATACGTTAAAAATGTAAAAGTATGTCATATGCCAGCTAATATTGGTTGTAGTGGGTACTGGAATATGATTATAAAATGCTTTATGAACAGTCCCTATTGGATCATTGTAAATCACGACATTATGTTTACTCCAGGTTTTTTAAAAAACGCGGTTTCTCATGCTGAAGACCCTGAAGTAGGTATCGTTCATGGAGAAAATGGGAGTTGGGATTTCTTTTTACTTAAAGATTGGGTTGTTCAGAATTATGGTTTGTTCGACGAAAATTTATACCCGGCGTACTGTGAAGATATGGAGTATGGACAGCGTTTCAAACATAAGGAGTTGAAACGTCATATGTCTGTTGGCGTTCCTTATTTCCACGGCGAAACCTGCGGGGACTACGCCGACGGTTCTCAGACGTGGCGCAGTGAACCTGCGCTAGCTGAAAAAATCCACATTGCGCACGAGATGAACAAGCACTACCTGCACGCCAAGTGGAGCCCAGCATGGCAAGCCCACATCGAGGGCGACGTGTATCCACATCCTTTTAATAACGAAGCGCTTCCAGTAAGTCTTACGACTTACAATCTTGAATTTGTTAGAGCTAAAAATTTAGGTTTCTAGTTATGGATTTTCCTTGTACTAGCTGCGGACTATGTTGTGGGAAAATACGAGAAATTCAGGATAACATAGATAATTATAAAGATTTTCCAGTTATGTACGAAGCTATAGAAGCTTTTCCTTACGGTACAGATACTAACGGTGCCTGTGTGAAGCTACAGAACGGCTTGTGTAGTGTGTATGAGGATAGACCTTTACTGTGTAATATTAAAAAACTTGGTGAGGAATCTAGATACGACTTAGATGCGTGGTTCCGATTAAACGCCATTAGCTGCAACACTCTTATTTCGGGTTCAGATTTGGACGAATCTTATTTAGTCAAGATATAGTTAAGATACTGATACTTGAGGCAGCGCGATGCCTTTCTACTCTTCTTACCCTACTGAAGGGCGGTTAGTCAATACTTTGCGTTCTGTTTTGGACGACAAAGCTATTACGTCTTTTAAATTCAGCAAAATATCAGATCTTTCGCCAACTACCACGCGGAAGATCTACTCGGACAAGTTTTATATCCCTTCGCCTGAAGTTCTAGAACGCATCTGTTTAGTTTTAAACGTCCAGCCTGGCGATATTCTCCGGATTGCGTCTAAGATGGAGGCATCAGAGGCGGTGTGTTCAGGTGTTTAGCCCCCAGGATTATGAATTCGCGTCCCGTGTTTTAGGTCTTCCTTGCCCTAAGACTCCGGCCGAGATGGCGGTTGCGGCTCCTATGACCGCTGCCGTTCTTCGTAATTTCCATCGGGTTGCGCCCCCCATGCCTGGCATGGAAGGCGACGGAATCATGACCTCGCCTACGCGGTCTCTAAACGGTTATCCGAGTACTTCTCAGCCTGAAGCGCGTGGGCAGCTGATGCACCGCCTGCAGGCTACCGCTTCTTCCCCGTCGGATCAGGCAGAGCTTCAAGAATTGGTCGGGATGCTGTTCCAGGATCCTGGTTTGATGGAGATGTTCCTGGACTTCATTCAGAATCTTCGCGATGACGGTCTGGACGGTGCCGAGTATTTAAGTCGCCAACGGCCTCTTGAATACGATTTGCCGAATTATGGCGGACAGTATTCCATACTGAATGCTCCTTCGAGCAACTCCATTCCTGCCTCCTTGGCGTACCAGGAACTAGGCTGATATGAACACCCGCGAGCAGCAACTCAGGGAGCTTGATGTTCGAAAGGATGCTCCTGATTTAAACCCTTCTTCGTTTTTAAGTCTGTACATCAAGTCTAATTTTCCTCAAACTGCCGCACTGCCTTCAAGAAATCAATTAAGCCTGGGGATTATCCCCCCAGGTGAGATTGAAGGTGTAAAATCAAGTAAGAAGATCCCTTCCGGGACTTCCTACGATAATCCCGCTGGAAGTTAATGGCTGCTCCTGTTGCTGCTACTGCCGGGCAGTTCTTAATGAGCTTGCTTTCAGATATCGTCGCTAACAAAGTAGCTGGCCCTGCTTCGGCTGCCGCAGCACCATCCCAGTATGACGTGGCTGAGTCGTCGGTCAGCAAGCCTTATTTTCAGGGAGCGGCCCCTGAGCTTGCATACTCTCAGTATTACGCTAACGAGCAATTTAAACGTAATATTTTAAATAGTCTTGGGTTTAATTTACCGGATCTAGCTAGCCCAGGTGAATTCATGGGCGGCGTAGAGCAGCGTTTGGAGAGGCAAGCTCAGAGTCTTAATGAGCGCCAGATGCAAATGGAGCAACTTAAAAAGCAATATGAGTATTTGAATGAGCTCGCTCGCGGTAAAGCAGCTATTGAGCAGCAGGAAGTTCGTTCTCTTGGCGATGTCCAACGTGAGCGAGTAGGTTCCTCTTACGATTTTGCTCAAAATGTTCTCGATTCAGCGATTAAGAACGTGCTAGCTCAAGATAGACTGGATAGCAGCAACGTCTTGCAATCGATTGCTGGACCCACCTAAGGAGTTGCTCAGGCGTGGACGCTTACGATCTCTTAAATCAAGCAATCTCGGTAATTCCTGGATTTTCTTCTCCTCGTTATCAGGGGGGATCCGTCAATCGTGATGTTGCTCAAACCGGCTACATTCCACCGGGTCAGTTAGCTTACACAAATGGTAAGCCTGTTTACTTCGTAGATAGCTATTACGGTTATCAAAGTCCTGAGGGTTTCAAGAAAGCTACAGGAAAGTATCCCAAGGGCTACACTCCTTCTGCGCAGGCCGCTGTTGAGATGCCGTCGGTAGATCAACCTGAAGCAACGCGCCCCGACTCTGGTGATACGGGAGCTTCGGATCAGCCGGCAGCAGGAGCCGAAAGCCCTACTCCGGGTGCCTCCGCTCCGAGTACAGGACCTTCTTTAGAGGGCGAGGGAGCTAAGCAGGAACAAGAACCTATTACTGCTGAGATCCTAGAGCGTATTGATCGCTACTCAGATCCAGCATATCAAGAAGAATTAAGCCGGATTAAGACCCGTAACTTAATTGAAGCTTCTACGGTGCTGAGTGCCTTGCGTGCCCCACGCGAGCGGCAGAAGCAAGCGGCAGAAATTGAGCGCAGGAATATCGAAGCGTGGCAGGCAATTAAAACAGCTCAGATCGAGGCTAATGCTCGTCAACAGATGGCTCTGGGTCTTGCTACTGTGTCAGCAATGACTCCGAATCTATCTAACTTCGCCGAGATTTATAAAGCATCTACGGCTCCTTTTAATATCCGCCCCCGAGGATAACTATGCCGATTCCGTTTGCTGCTGCAGCTTCTATGCCTCTCCTCGCAGGGGGCGGTGGCCTTGCTGCGGGAGCAACCGCTGCAGGTGGAGCTGGTTTACTCGCCGGAACTGGTGGAACTCTTTTAGGTATTGGGTCTGCTCTCGGTGGACTCGGATCTTTAACGAGTGCCTTTACTGGTGGCGGAGGAGGTCAAGCAGATTTCTCTTCTCTTTATGCTCAGTTAATACCCGGTCAAGTTAAAGCTACTTTGGCTGGTCAAGAACTCGCCGCCATGACCGGTGCTTATACGGGTCTTCTTGGTAACCGTGCCAATGTTGCTCTAGAAAGCGCACTAGGTCAATTTGATGTTGCCAAACAGAAGGACTTGACAGCAGCTGGTCTCCAGACCGGTATTGCTTCTCAACTCGCTAGCAGTGCTATCGGGCTAGGCGAAGCTGCCGGTAAAGCCAAGCTCGCAACCGAGATGCTTGGTCCTGAAACCGCTTCTACATTAGCTAAGCAATTCGGTACCACGGCTGGTGCGCTGCAGCAAACTGGATTACAAGGGGAGACTCAGCTGCTTCTGCCTACTGCAACGGCAGCAGCTCAGACCGGTTTAGAAGCCGCTAAAACTCGTAACCAGCAAATGCTAGCGACAACTCAGACTAACTTGAATATTGCTAAAGCTCAAGAAGATACACGTAATGCCCTAGCTCTGCAGCGTGGTCAGGTCGAAGGCCAGTTGGCATTGAAGCGGTTCGGTGCTGGGATGGCAATGGCTGGTCAGCGGGCATTCGCATGATCAAATCAACAATCGGAGATTCCACCACGGTTGCCTCGTGGCTGTCTTCGCTCGATAAGGCTCAAAAAGACGCGTTTGTATATTATGCAAAAAACGCTACATCCGATATTGAAGCTTATCTTTATGCTCGGTTCTTGAGTCCAGCCTACGCTGGTAGTATCTCAGATCTTACGGCCTGGATCCAGGAAAAATATCCCAAAGAGGATCTCCGAAAAGTCTTGCTACGCGAGATCGACGATCTTCAACTGGATATCCGTAATGTGCGGGATATGACCCAAAATCAAATGTTGGATCATGCTACCGCAGCCACTAAAATATCAGCGCTGCAGAAAGAGCTTCGCAGCCACATTCAAGCGGTACGGACTATTTCCGACGGTCTTGATCGCCGTGGTTTACTACTCGCTGGCGCTGATCGTTGTCTGCGGGAACTTGTTCAGACGTTCGACGGGCAACCAGGCGTCCAAGCTTTATTAGAGGACGCCTCGTTGCTTGTCTGGACAACTATGGAAAACGAAGAAAAGTCTTAGTTGACTTTCTTCAGTAACTTCATAATGTTCTCCAGCTGTGTACGAAAGATACCCATAAAGGCATCATTCACACCTAAAGACATGACTAGTTCTGTTCCGTTGACGTAAGCTCCAAACGGAAGGATCACTGCCGGTTGATTGGATATAGGAGCTCCTGTCAAGTCAGTCCACTCGATAACTCTGTCGTCTAAGGAACCGGTAAACAGAGGTTTATCCACGATATAGGTGACCTTTGTAAATTCTTTATCTACCATATACGCACCTACATGGTACAGCAGGTAAGGTTTGCCGCTAGGCGCAAATGTCGTATGTTTCCAGTGATAAAAAATTAAGTACCCGTACCCTAGATCAATAGGCGCCGTGGAGTTAAAAGTAGGAGCTCCCTTCGTTACTGTGTCTAAAATCTGTGTATCAAGCTCGATTCGAGGGGCCTTTTCGCTCTCAATCACTAGAGGACGAGTCGAATACAGGCAAGCTAATTCGTCCTTTCGGCTGAAAAAACACCAGTTCTTTTCCGATTTACCTTTTACAAGGTTCTCCCCGATAGGCGGCGTGGCCGACTGAACGGCGTCAAAGTTCTCGTTTACCCAGCATACAGATACTTTAGGTTGATTAAATAGTTTATAGTCTTTGGTGTCGTACCGACTAGCGTACGTAGACGTAATAAATTGAACGTAAAGTTGTTCATCCGGTCCTTTAAATAAACGCGGATCTTCGTAGCTCAGTCGATGCTTCTTAGCTCTCAGTTTTTTGGTTCCGATTACGCTGGCATCATCACCTCCGAGAATACCGATGTAGATATCGTTTGGTTGGCCGTTTAAGTAGAAGTACTTCATGTCGTACCTGAAACCAAACGGTTGCGGCTGACAGCGCCACGCGATGTAATTTGTGTCGTTAAAACGAATTACTGAGGGGTTAAAGTTTGCAATCGTGTTTTCTGGGAGACCGTTCACAATACGCGTGAACTTCCCTCCTAAGTTTTCCGCCTGTTGGTAGACCGAGGGGACCCCGTTTGTTTCTGTTTTAACGGGGAACAGAACGTCGCTATATGCGTGGAAAAAGCGATGAGTTGTCTGCATGATCAGATAGCCAAGTCAGAGATAGCTTTAGAGAAACCCATGGCGACAGATTCCCACCGGTATTCGGGGCGCTGTGTCACTGCGTAACACGCATCGGCAACTTCGTCATAAATAGACGAGTTTGTGTACAGCTCAGTTAGAAGTTGTGCGGCGTGTTTTACGTCGATCAACCCACGTTCAACGCCTAAATCTTTGTCGACCACCCACGTGGAAATATCCATCAGCTGTGCTGCTCCTTCCCAGATGTCTTTACAGGCAGTGTGGTTTGGCACTACCTGCGGTTTACGACAGCTGGCGTTTTCGAAACTAACTAAGCCCCAACCCTCGCCGTCTGCCGTGTTAAAACCTACATCGCAAGCGTTGTAAATGGTATTTAATAGTGTATCTGGAGGAGCGTCCATGTAGTTCATATTAGGTGAGGTAAGGATAAGCCGGTGTTTGTCGTCAAGTCCGCGTTTCGTCATCTCGCGATGGAACAGAGGCATCACGTCCCATCCGAGATCTTTTGCCCCCATATGGAGGTAAAGCATGGTGTCGGGTTTATCCACCGCAAACTCGGCAAAAGCCTGGATTGTCAGATCAATCCGTTTTCGGGGCTGATTCCGATTTCCATTGAAAACGATAAATTTGTCTAAAGGTAATCCGATTTGTTCGCGAGCTTCCTTTTTATCGATTGGGTAGAACCTGTCGTTATCCACGCCGTGAGGAAGAACACCCAGGCGTGGGATATTTACGCCATGTGACAGGATTCTGTGAGCGCAGTTGACGGTAAATGTAATAGCTAGATCCCAGAAGGGCATGTGTTGAAGCATGTCCGGGTAGTAACTTTCGCTGTCTACCGGGAAGTAAGCGATGAATTTGAACTTCAGATCATCTTTAAGGAAGTGGCAGCGCTCCCAAAATTGATTGACGACCCAGATATCGTTAAGACAGATAACTACGTCCGGCTTCTCTTTTTGTAGAATTTCCGGAATGCGGTTGATTCCGAAGCGGTCTTGAGACCCTCCGGCACACGCTGGGTAGATTTTGTAGGGGTGTGAATGAGGGTCCCCGGTATAGTTGATGCCTAAGACGCAAACTTCATGATCTTTACTCAAGTGCTCTAACACACTGTGTGTTACACGACCAAATCCTGTATTACTGCAAGCATCTCCGTACCAAAGGATTTTTGCCATGCTTGGTTTGAGTTTCTAGTACAATCAATATAGCAGTACTGTCAGTTTGTTGATATGCCTAGCCGCGCTTCTTTCGCTTACCGCCGCAGTGCTCAGCTACAAGCTAAGAGAGCTTCAGACAGCACAGATAAGTCTATCGACACCATATATACTAGAGCTTCGAATGATTTTCACACCTTTTGTACTATTCTAGATAAGACGCCAGCACGTCACATGCTGGAATGGCACAGACACTTGATTACAGGGGAATCTAATAAGTACTTATTAGATATCGCTGGACAAAATCTTGATATTTTGGCGCCGAGGGGATCCGCAAAGTCTACTGTGCTAAACCTTTTTACTGCATGGATTATAGGACGCCATACGACCGAAAAAAGACCTCTTCAAATTATCTACTGCTCCTACAACATTGCCACAGCTATCCCCAAGAGTCGCATTATCAAGCAAATTATCGACTCTCCTGATTACCGCAAGGTGTTCCCGCGCGTAAAACTGCGCTCGGGTATGCAGTCAGATATTGGCTGGTCGATTGATTTTGATTACGCGGGCATCCCCAGGCTTGGTGATGAGGAATTTACACTACGTGCGGCGGGGCTACGAGGCTCGATTACGTCGAAACGTGCTCATATTGTTATAGTAGATGACCCTATTAAGTCGAGCGCAGATATTAAAAACCCTGCAATCAGGGACGAAATGAATAACAACTGGAGCTCCGTTATTGCTCCGATTATCTTTGAGGGCGGTCGCTCGATCTGCTTGGGGACTCGCTTCCACCCACTGGACATCCATAAAACGATGTTCATCCCGGATAAAGGTTGGAAGCAGGTGACACAGGAGGCGATTACTTATGACGACCGTGGCGAACCCGTCAGTTACTGGCCGGAACAGTGGAGTGCTGATTACTTATTAGGTCAGAAGGAACTCGATCCTGTTGCGTTCGCGTATCAGTATCAGCAGCAGCCGGTGATGACATCGGATCTGGTCGTGTCGCCAGACCTTCTTGTTAAGGGTGAGGTTGTTACCGAATTTGACAGTCTGGCTGTCGGTATCGACCTTTCCGCAAGTAAAAATGAAACAAGTGATTACACAGCGTTTGTATTAGGAGGGAGACTTAAGGATAATTACTACATAATTGATGCACATCAGTGCCGATCCATCGGGAATCTTGAAAAAATCGATCTGCTGTGCGACATGTTGCTGGAATGGGGCATCCTGACGCAGCAAGACGGGCAGTTTTTCCCGACGTATTCCACAATTACCCTTGTGGTTGAGTCCGTGGCGTACCAAGCATCCCTCGCAGCTGACCTTAGGCGGGTACTTCTTAACGAAAGAGGCTTGAGCAACCTCCATATTCATGAAGTTAAGGGGTTCCGAGGAGACAAGATTGCTAGATTTAGAGGCACCCTTGGGCTGTTAGAGAACAAGAAGGTAACTTTTAACAAATACCGTAAGTTTGATGGTCTGTTTGACCAGTTGATCAACGTCGGTGCTACAGCTCATGACGATTTGTTGGACGCATACACTTGGTTGATTACCTTTTTACAGCGTCGCGGGAACTTCTCGATCGAGTACTGATGAAAACTCACACTTCAACGCTTTCTGGGTCCCGGATGTGGGTCGCCATAACGGCTCACCAGCCTTTAAACCGTATAAACTCGTTGGTTAACACTGTTCGCGCCTACTTAGACTATGAATTAGAGGTAAAAATAAATATTTACATAGATTATGAGTCGGAAAAAGATGTAGAGACTCTAAAAAGTATTCTAGAACCTTATTTTTCGAAATTAGATATTGAGATCAAAGTCTGCGGACCTGAGTACTCTGGATGGGAGCTCACGTGGGCTCATAAAACCGATTTAGTGCTGGCATGTATGAACTACACAGCCGATTTTTATGTTTATCAAGAGAACGATATGATCCTGACTTATGAGAATTTAAAATATTGGTTTAGGTGGAAAAACAGGTTAAGTGCAGCTGGTTTTGAGCCGGGTTTCGTCAGATACGAGGAGTACGGGGACCTGAAAATCCCCTTCGATAACTACCACACGTTTTCTTTGACGCGAGAAACCCCAAACGTCTGGCACGACGTCGGATTCGAGGTCAAAAAGATGCTAGTGGTTGACCCCGACATTAAGTTTTTCGCACAGGTATCAAATCCTTACTACGGTGCGATGATCTTAAATCAGGATGATGCAATTAAGTACGTTAGAAGCCAGAGTATGGATCCTGTTCGGAGCTATGAACTTGTTGGGATCCGTAACTGGCCTTTAGCTGACCGCAGTTCTATGGGTTTAGCTTTTGAGAACGTTCCAGCAGGGCATGAGCACCGTCGTTGGATCCCCGTGGTTGAAGAAAACGGTAAGTATGTACCGCATAAATGCTGTTTAATTAAACACGATGATACAAAGTACACTAAAGAGCTTCTTAAGAAGTCCAGTAACTTGATAGACTGTAAACAGATGTTTAAATTGTGAAGTGGCGCATCGAGGTGCACAGTATGTGTCGGTGTGTTATTTTTTGAACGGTCACCACTACCAACAGACTTTACTTAGAGATGACGCGTACAGAGTGCGACGATTTGTCGAACGAGAGCGAGGAACAGTCTACTGGTTTAACCCAGCTTAGTGATCCTGTAAATCACCCAGCACATTATACGCAAGGCGGCATCGAATGTATCGAAGCGATTAAAGCCGCACTCGGTTCAGAAGGTTTTAGAGCGTACTGCCGTGGAAATGTACTTAAGTATCTCTGGCGCACCGAATTTAAAAACGGAGCTCAAGATTTACAAAAGGCAAAATGGTATCTGGATCGGTTAAACGAAGAGAGCTGACAGTGAACCTATAATGTAGGAAAAGAAATCACTCATGGACGTAAGAGCGTTTGGATCTATTTACGGGCAGAGTGCTTTTCTGCCTTATACAAGTGGATTTGGTTGGGTTCCCTCTCAAGGTCGTGTCAACTTTCCAGCTTGCCGCGCTATTTTCGTGGATTCCCCGGGGAATCAATCGAAAGGTACTCTTGTTGTGGAGTTAACTGATGCTCCTGGGCAATCAGCTCAAGCTTTGAATTTACAGGGGGATACAATTTTTCCCTTATCTTGTACCGCTCTCCTTAGCGGAACTATCGGCGGAATCTACGTTCTGTACTGATGGCTGAGATTGCTAAAAAACGCGACCCCCAGAAGTGGGCAGCCGCTAAAGCAAAAGCCCGTAAAAAACTAGGTGGGCATTCCGCGCGAGCGATGCAGCTCGCAACGAAGTACTATAAAGAAGCAGGCGGTACTTACGAAGGTAAAAAATCTTCGTCCAACCGTTTAAGTCGCTGGTCTAAAGAAGACTGGCAAACTCGTGAAGAGTACGAAAAGTCTAAAAAAGACTGATTATGGACGCAGAAGATTTTCTTAGCTACTTTTCTGGCGGATCTACATTCCGCGAAAGGGCTTTTAACGACGCCGCCGACCTTATTAAAGCCATCCATAGTTCGCCAAAATCGGACTCAATCACTCAGGGTCTCATTAACCCCTTAAAGAATGAGATGTTGGCTAGAGCGTTAGCCGCCAAAGCTATGATGGGTACAAGTGGCTGACAGAGCACGCGAAAAAGGACGCACTGAGCGATACCTTCCGCGTTCCGCGTGGGCTTCTCTCAGTCCTGAAGAGCGTCGAGCTACCGACGAAAAAAAGAAACGAGCTACCGCAGGTAATAAACCTGTAAACACTCAAGTAGCCAATACAGATAAAGCACGCGAGGCAAGGCGCCGCGCTTCCGAGTACATTAGAAGAAAGACTTCTAAAGATGGCTGATCCCTTCCTCGAAGCTGGCGATCTCTTTACTCGCGCTTTTAATGCACAAGAGTTGGCCTCCCGTCGTCAGATGAGGGCTCAACGGGCCAGTATGCGTAGTGATGAGTATACAAGTCAACTAGATGATCAAGCATATAACGCTCCTGTACCTCCTATGAACGCACCTTACGGTGTTTTTGAAGAGGAGTTTCAGCCCACGGGGGACCCTATGGAAGATATGAAGCAGGAGCTGATGCAGAAGACTCGGGCAAATCGGCGGGCCACGGAAGCCCCCGTGGTTGTTCGCGCCGGGAATGGCAACGTTACCCCGAGTATGCGTTAATATACTGACAGCTTCAGAGATGCTGTGCTGTTCGACTGCTTTCTGTATTTCGACGAAAAAGAGCTCTTAGAGCTTCGTATTAATATTCTGAAAGATGTTGTAGATGGTTTTATTATCACTGACGCAGATCGTACGTTTAAGGGGGATAAAAAGGACTTTACGTGTGTCGACACGATCCGTTCTTTAGGTCTTCCGGAGGAGAAGATTCAGGTTTTACACGTCGAACTACCTCCTCCGGATATTGCGCCGAATCCATGGGTTCGGGAGTACTCCCAGCGAGATGCTCTGGCCGTGGGTATGCGGATGACCCCTCCTGATTCTGTATTTTTCTTCAGTGACGTCGACGAGATCCCCAAACCTGAGGCTCTTCTAGCTGCGGTCGATTTGGCGAAACAAGACCCTGAGCGCTGCGTCCGTTTATCGATGCCTATGTTCTACGGACGGGCTGATCTCCGTGTTGTAGATCCAGAGCGCGACACATCTAAACCCCCTACAAACTGGACTTGTGGAACAGTTGTTCTGCACGAGCACCTAGGTCAAACACTTTCAGAGATCCGTCAAAATCCAAACGATCTTGTTTACGGAGATTGTGATTCCGGCTGGCATTTCTCTTGGATGGGAGATCCCGCCCGCATGAAGCGTAAGCTTACGTCGTTTTCTCACTGCTACGACGATATTCCGTACGCTCACGCTCCTGCGTATAGTCAGGAGATGCTGGATTATCTTGACGCTTACAAAGCTGAAGCCGGTGGTAACGATCCCTTAGGACGAAAAGATCATGTTCTGGAGCCCTATCCGCATGAGCTTTTGCCGCCTGAGCTGTTTAAAATAGAGAGAGTACGCGAGTATCTACTTCCCAATGGCTGATCTCATGACGGAGCAGATCAAAAAGCCTTTCGCTGGTCGTCAAGGCGGGGGCGAAAAAGAGGGTTCCGAGCGTAATGAAGTCCGTCGTGAAGCTGTCCGTAAAGCACGGAAAGCTCGTATGATGCGTACAAGGGAGCGGGAAGCCGGTTCTCGCTGACTTATAAAGGAAAACGTCGATGCCTGCGGACAACCTAAGCGTACGGCAGCGGTTTAATGAGATTCTAGAAGCTTCTAGAACTCAAGATCGCAGCAAACAATCTGCGACTATGGTTGTCCTTAGTCATCTGCAGCAAATGACGCTGCTGATGATGAAAAAAGGGCTGTTTTTTTACTGCGAGCAAGATACCTATAAGGCTCGGACAAAGTTTGTCGAGGATCTTATCCAGCTAAACCGTCTGGATATTCGGTTTCCTTCGATTATTCGTAACTTTCTTATCGACGGCTGTGGGCTTTTTTACTTTCGACCGGATCCAAAATTAAAGTATCAAATTTACTTCTTCAACAAAACTCAGTACAGGGTTTATCACGACATCAACGGTGAGATCGAAGAAGTCGTAATCATTTATAGTTATAAGATTCGCAACAGCGCTATCGGTCTGCCTGCAGATACGCAAGGACAGAATAAACGGTATGTTCGAATATCTATAACTAACGACAAGATTACAGAATATGAAGCTAATAGTGAGCTCAGTTTTGAACTTGAGCCCGGATCTTTAATTACACCTAAAAACAGTCGTCCGAATACACTCGGATTTATTCCGGCTGTTGAGGTTCTAAACAAGCCGAACGCCAGCGGTACAGAGGGCGAGGGCGAATTCGAGCCCTTCATGCAGCAAATTGTTCTGCATGATCAGATGATGCAGAATATTGCTAAGAACATTGAGTTCTTTGGCAACCCCACACTGATCAGTTCGCGTCCTCGCAGTGATCTGGTCGAAGCTTCGGATGCGGATCGGACATTCCGTCCCACGATCAGCAGTCAAAGTGGTTTCGCTGGTATCGATTCGCCGTCGACACGTGTTTCAGAACCTTTTGGTTCTCAGTCTGGTCTCGGCGGACTTCGTGTCCCTCGGATTATCGCGAACGTAGAGCCCTCCGACCGCGTGGGCTACATGACACCAGACCCCGTTAACGGGGATATGAACCGGTATGCGCTTTTATTACGAGAAGAGATTCGAACAGCCCTGGGTGGGGTTGATGAAATATCAATCAGCGCCGGAGCCACTGCGACGGAAATTAAAGGGCTTATGGGTCGCGCTCAAGCGACTGCTCTTCGTAAAAATAAGAGTTTTCTGACCTACGGTTTTTGTCGTTTGCTGGAAATGATCCTGTACCATCAGGAGCAAATTTTCCGCGAAAGTTTTATTTCGGTTATGGGTTTAGCCCCGCCGAAAGAACCTAAAGAACAAACTGAAGAGACACTGCTTAAGTACCAATCGAAGCTAACAAAATACGAAGAAAATGTCGATCTAGCGATCCAAGCTGCACTTGCCGATAACAAAGTCCCACGTGGTGTTTTTGGACTTCCCCCTGATGGGGATCGTGCGGTAACGTATCGATTCCAGGGTGATGTGTACGAAGACACTGCGTACGATATCAACCAAAAGTCAATCGTAGTCCGGAACTTGCAAGAGCTTGGCGTAGATAGTGTCGAAGCTCTGAAGTATTTGTTCCCGGATAAAACTGATCTGGAACGTTCGGAAATGTTGAAGGGCTTTCCTTTCCGAATGATTCAACAAACGCAGGGCGCAATGTCGCAATTCTTGCTACTATTGAACCAGATGCTACAAGCCCCGCATCCGTTAGCCCCTAATCAGCCTTTAGCGGCTGATCCTCGGCTAAACCTAACGCCCTTACTTTATAGGACGTTTGACCACCTCGCGCAAGAACTGACTTACTCGGGCAGCTATGAGCCAGCAGATCCCAGCTTCGATCCCGAGCCCGGTCTCCCCGGCGGTAGCAGCCCCTCAGGCGGCGGCCCCGGCGGCGGACCAGGGTTCAACCGCTTACCCGCAATGGGTAGCCAGTACCCAGGCGGTGCCTTCGGCAGTTATGCCCCAAGCGCCATCGCCGGCACAACAGGCTACGGTCCCTTCTACCAACAGCCAGTACAACCAGTCTCTGTCCGTATCCTCCCCGAGCAACCCTTGGGAAGCAGCGCTGGGCAGCTTGGACCGGATAGTGTCCCGGCTCTCCCCGTCGCCCAGCCAGACAGCACCGTCAGCGCAACCCCAACTGACGGCGGCGGATATTCAACAACTCAGTCAGCTTTCACAGGCCCAACCGTGGGCTTACCAAGCCCCTACGGCTCAGCCGACCTACTACAACAACGGGTCTACGACCCAAACTTCCTATCCGACTTCTACGGAACAACAGGCTCCAAGCCTAAGTCCCGAAACATCCGCCGTCGTTAATCACTTCGGTATCGAGGCTCCGGGTATCCTCAATCAGTACGCCACCACGCTCGAAGATGCGCTGATTCAGCAGCATCAAGTGCTGGAGGAAGTTTCCAATCGCGGGGCTGCTATGGAAGCTATCCTGACGGATCCTGATCACTTAGCTGATTACACCAACCGTTTCTTTACTGAAGTGTATCCTGTAGACGAACAGCAACCTGCTCAACAGTACAACCCTCAGTACGATCAGGTTCCCGCCGTGCCCGCTTCCGCCGTGGCCGGTGCTCCCTCCCCCGACGCTGATGCTCAGTGGCAGAACTTCAGCCAAGTCATGAACCAGAGCCCTGAAAACGCTTGGCGTTACCTGTCCAACATGGGTCCCGAAGCGTTCCGCTCAAAACTCTTGTTCTTGGACAACGCCTGACCTAAACTCAGGGGTGATGGGGACAAACCCCGCTTTGAGCGAGCGGGGTTTTTTATTGTCTAGCGGTACGTTACGATTGAACTAGCGTTTTTTACAGTTGTGCCCTTCAAGTCGGAAAGTCAAAGGCGCAAATTTTATGCCATGCAGGAGCGTGGCGAAATTTCCAAGGAAAAAGTGAAGGAGTACGAGGAAAAAACTAAAGGGAAGCTGCCCGAACGCGTCAAAGCGAAGAAAAAAGCTTCCGAGTATATTAAACGTAAGAAACAGAGCTCAAATGGCTAATCCGATTGGTCGCCGCAAGCGTATTTCTCCTGCTGACGAGCTGGAAACGCTGAAAAAAGAGCTTTCTGAACTTAAAGCTGCTTATGAGCGCGATATGGCTCTGATCAGCAACGATATCCAGACTTTAAATAACCAAATTGCTCCCGTTACGCCAGAATAAGGCTACAATACATGTAGTTGGTGTAAATAAGTGGGCTACATTCCTCTCTCCAACTACAAATACGCCACCGGATTACACAGAATTCAGAGCGGACCTGTTTCTGAGGGCTTTATCGTTCTTAGTTCTGGGATTCAGGACATTGGCGCAGATTTAGGCATCGTTGCGCCCGGTCCGATGACCTCTGGCGTGTACTCAACCACAGCGTGGCGATCAGTCCCACCTGCTGTATCGGGTTATTGGACCGATTTTCAGGATTCCGACTACCAAGCCAGTGGAGTTCTGAGTGTTTATAACGGTTACAGAGCGTTAAGCGTTACTACGATTGCTAACGCTAAAGTTCAGACGTCTCTTGGTCCCGAATTTGGGATCAGAGACGCTGGCAAGTACACGTATTTCGGAGGTTCAGCTCCGGATAACCAAGATTACACTCCTTACAACACTCCGGAAGGGAATACTGCTGCGCAGGGTAAGACCGGCGGTGGAGTCACCCACGGTCGTTATGAGGGCGGTCTTCTAACAAACAGCCTCGGTTCTCAAGGTACGGCTAATCGAGCTGAGTGGGTCTACAATCCTCCTGTTTATTGTAAGACTTATACAGAGACAGTTCGTTCTACTGCGCCTGGTTTGATGTCGGCTGCTTTGAGGTATATCTACAGGGGCGGTGCAGCTCGTTATGTATCTAATTACGGCTCTATTTACCTGCAAGGTTCCGAGGGTGTACGTAATTTGGTACGTACGTTCAGTCCTTCTGTCAACAGCAGCAATCAAAAATCGATCTAACGCTAAAAATGCGACATTTTCTCGTAGTTTAACCGCTATTTATGGTTAAACTTGTTTTGTAGTTTCTGGAGATATCGACAGTGTTTGTCGATAATGATTTCCCGAAGCTTCTCGGCGCCGAGCTCTATCGTCCGCACCCCGCGTACGTTGTAGAGATGGCAGCAGAGCCTGTGGTCGTTCACGACTTCAGCAAGCAGCCAGGCCAGACTGTGCAGTTAGACCGCTACAGGTTCTGGGGCAATCCGGGAAGCAAAGAGTCACGTGAGCGTACTGCAGAGCAGACCATCGGTACTGCTAACAGCCGCAACATCGTGAAGGACAAAGTGCTCGTGACTCTTCGCGAGTACACCGGTCCTGCTGACCCGAGTGATCCCACTCAACCGAGCACCTTCAAGATTGCTCGTGAGACCCTGATCACCGCTCAGCGTCTGCTGCTGGATACCGGCAACCTGACCGCTTTCCACCAGTCGATTGGTTCGCTGACTCTGCTCGACGACTATCGTCGTTGGCGCGACCGGGTGTTCATCAACGAACTCCTGAAAGCTGTTTCTAAGGGTCAGGCTTCTGACACCCAAGGTGGTTACTACTACCCTGGTGATCTCGCTGTTGGTTCTCTGACCTACAGCAACGCCGAACAAGCTAAGTTCGACGTCAAGGACGACCTGCTGCGCGTGGTGAAGAGCCTGCGTAAGCGTAACGTTCCTACCTATCAGGACGGTTTCTATCGCTGCGTTTGCGATCCTACCTTCCTGATGCACCTGCGTCAGAACAGCGATTTCCGCGAGGTCGCTCGTTATCCTGGCAACGGTCAGATCAACCCCCTCATGTCCGCAATGCAGCCCAACGCTGCGCTGTACATGGGTCAGGGCTTCGGTCAGGCCACCTTCGTGGCTGGTGAGCCCATCATGCCCACCGGCTTCGTGTTCGAAGGAGTGCGCTTCTTCGAATCCACCAACATGCCTTCTCAGAACCAGAGTGCCACCATCGGCGGTACCGCTGCTTCTTACGAGAGCGCTATTGGTATGTTCTTCGGTCCTCAGAGCGTGGGCGTCGGTATCGGCGGCAACAACGCTCAGGTGCTGCTGAACAACAATGACGACTTCAGCCGTTTCATCATGATGATTTGGAGCCTGTACGCAGGTTTCGAACTCCTGAACGCTGACTTCGCCACCATCGCGTACTCCTTTAACGCTTGAGGAGGTAACTAACGATGGCAATCAACTCTAACCAGCTCCAAGTTGCCAAGATTTATCCTGGTAACTACACCAATGTTCTTCGTTACTGGCACGAAGAAAAGTCCGTTGTTTTTAACAACGAAAACGGCACTTCCGAAACCCTGACTGGTCAGCCTATTGGCGGTCCTGTCGGCGTGGTGTTCCGTCCCGGTTGGATTGCCCAACAGGCAATCGGTTATGTCGACCTGTCTTACCAGGCCCTCGGCACCAACAACCAGCTGGACTACTACACCCAGCCTTATGGTTCCGGTTTGAACGGCTCTAATCAAGCCTTCAGCAGCGCCAATGTGATCATCCCCTCTCCGGATTTCCACAAGGACATCCGTTCGGATATCACCGACGGTATCAAAGTGCCTGCTGGCGCTTATGTGTATCGTGCCTCTCTCCGTGTGGACGGCGGCGATGTGATCAGCAGCGGTGTGGGTGGCGGTTCCGCTACTCCTCAGCTGACCCTGGTTCCCGCAATGAACCAAGGTCTCCGCAGCGATGGCACCGTTGTGTCGGGTCAGTTCGGTGTGTCCGTAACCGGTTCCAGCAGCCGCATCGAGAACGGCAGCAATGCCTCGGTGAACATCATCAACTCCAACAACCTCTCCGCTCTGGCGGCTGAGACCACTTGGAGGCTGTTCGCCACCCGCAACCTCGGCGGTGTTGTTGCTTCTGGTCTGACTCTGGCTTCGGGTACTTTCGACCCCCGTGCCGGTGTGGGCAGCCTGAAAGGCAAGGACAAAGCACTCGCTGTGTGCGAAGTGTGCTGGATCGTGCCTGACTCTGCTCCCAAGCGCGACGACTTGGCTCTTCAGCCTGGCGGCGTGGTGGAGTCCAGTGTTTTCACTTCGACTGTGCCCTCCTGATAAACTTCAGGTTCGGGTGGAGACCCTCCTTCGGGAGGGGTTTTTTATTGTCAGTACGTTCCGGATGAGAAAGCCTGCTTAATCAAACGAATTTCCTCTGGGTTTAACATCTGCTCTCGTTGTACTTTTTGAGCTAGTTGGCGGATAGCAGCGTCTTGCTGTTCGTTGTGTAATCCGATTTCTTTGCCTTGGCCGAGTCGGTAGGCTAAGCGTCGTAGTTGGGCGTCAGGGTTAACGTTCTGAACAGGAGATTTAACGCCAAACGCTCCAAGTAACTGAGGAATAACGTCTGCACCCATTGTCAGAACCCCTGCACCTACATTTCCGCCTCCTACGACAGCTGCGTTTAGTAACCGCTGTCCCCTACGCGGTTCATTTGGATTCACCAATTCGTATCCGACGTTCGCCGCATCCAATAACGTATTAAGTACAGGAATCGCCTGTCCTGCTAAACGAAATTTAGTGGGGTTCGGCATTTGGAAGGTACGACTGGCTTTTTTCAGTCTATCTTGGGTAAACTATCTTAGATTATGGCTACATGATGACTGCCACTCAAATGAAGGAGTACACCTACAAACCCAGCGGTGTCAAAGTAGATCTCTTGAGTACTCACGACGATGGTGAGTACCATATGGTTCGGTCTCAAACGACGGGTAAGGTATTTTTCGCTTACAAAGAGCAGCTCACTGAGTCCGTTAAAGAGCCTGAGGAGGGGGCAAAACCCGTTAAGCAGCGCCGTGGTAGGCAGATTGTTCGTTCGGAAGTTCCGGCGTTGAATCGGATTAATCTGAACAACGCCACACCTCAGATGTTGACCCAGATTCTTAAAGGAGTTGGTTTAAAGACTGCAACCGAGATTTACGAACTCAAGCAGTCGCTTCCTGGTGAGCGCTTTACGAAACTGGATCAACTTCGTTCGATTAAGCGGGTTGATTGGGATGAAGTTCTGGCTGATGACTCGATTTATGTTGAATAACGTTTAAATAAGCGAACTCACCGAAATATTTCAGGGCCGCCTCGTTATATGCGAAAGCGGCTTCTTCTTCTGTTAAATAGCCTCCTAGACTTATTCTTTTGTAATTAACTCTAATTCGGGCGTAGAATCTACCATCTCGTTTATCATGATGTACTCCTTTATATTTTTTTAGTCCTCTAGGTCTTTGGTTCGCAGCTTGTTGTGATCTTGTCGCTAATCTAAGCTTGCCAGTATTTTCATAATCATGATCTGAATGGTCTATTTCTAAATCCCCAGGATCTTTATTCGTCTTAAGAGCGTAATAAACTCTATGGTTTAAATAAGCTGTATTAAGGAGAGAAAACTCATAGTATGTCAAATTTTTTCGTTTGCATTTGTTACCTACAGGATCCCCTACTTTTACTCTGTTCGAAGGTCTTTTAATCCACCGTAATCTCTGAGGAATACTTTCGTCGATTTGTACCCATTCCCGAATTAGATTGACATCTATAAATTTTGAATTCACGTAGACTGAGGCAAGTCCTAGGAGTATAGCGCGTGGCCCAGTTCACTCAGCAGGAGTTGGAGCAACTACAAAGTTATCTTGCTCAACAGGGTGTTGTATTTCAACCCGATACAACCGATGCAACTAAGAGAGAAGTAATCTACGCCGCAGTAAATCAGTTAACTAGAAACAGTCCACAAGTTTTCGGGTACAGACTTGATGATTTTAATTTTAGTCGTACTGCGTATTTCCTAGGTTATAATATTGCTACAGTGCCCGCTGGCGATTACGCCAGGTTAATGGAAGCGTGTAATAGCATCCCCAGCGAGTTCTACTATGACAAAATAGTTGAGCAGCTAGAGCGCTGTGCAGATGCTGAGAGATTAACAGAGCTTGCTACTGGTCGTGCAACCAGTCGTCAAGAAACTATTCTAGGTGATGTCAGCCGTTCTATTAACATTCAAGACAAACGAGAAACTGCACGTATCTGGAGAGAGAATTTTCTATACGAGACCGACAGGTTAGCGCATATGCTCTATGTGCCAAACTATAGGGATCCTGTTGCTGCTCGTTATCGATTTGAACGGAGTGGGGGCGAATTCATCCAAGCTATTCCTGGTCCTCCTGATGTGTCACGAGCTGATCGTCTGTTTTTCTACGCAAATTGGCGCTAACATACACATAAAGTAGAGCACTCTAATGGCTGGGCTTTTAGGAGATTTAGTCGGGGCTGGGCGCCAGGGAATGCGCGAGTTACAGACACTTGAGCCTGTTGTCCGTGCCTTCTTCGAGTCCTTTGTTAAGAAGGGCGGCCCTGTTCCGGTTCAGCCCCGGATTAATGTTCCTCCGAATCCCGCCACGGGGCGATTCCAAAAACAACTTCCTGGTCCTCGCGAAGTTCCTGCAGGCAGTATCCCTCGTCAGGCTCAATATCCCCAAGCTCCTCAGGTTACTCCCGTCGGTCCTCGTCGCGGTCCCGGTCTTCCTCAGGCACCCGGCCAGATGCCGCTCCCAATTCGGGAGGCGCTTTCTACTCCGGGCACAACAATTATGGGGCGTTCAAGCGCGTTAGTCCCTAGCTCCCCTCAAGCACCTGTACCAGCGTGGGTTCCTCAGTCCCAGGCAGCTCAGCAACTTTTGTCGACTGACCCAGGCACTTATCGGTCGATCCTGGATATTTCCAATAAAGCCAGCGATGCCTATGGCATTCCTGCTGCTGAAATTTTTGACAACCTCGTAGGCCCTCGTGGCATCGACTACTTACGCGCTCTGGAGTACGGCGAGCCTGGTGCTTTAGTTCGGCAGGGTTCTTCTTTAGCGACCAAAGGTGGAGCGAGCGGCATCCCTGGCGGCTCATCTCGTCCTGGCGGGGAAGTTCCCGGCTCCTTAATTCGTTCTTCCGGTGGCGAGGTTACTGACCCGATCATCGAACGAGTTCGGGTAGAAGATATCACCCGTGGTGGAGCAATGACTCCCGATCAAGAGTCTGCTTTAACCTCTCTTGCTAGCCGCCCTCTCATGGGAGGCGACGCTGTAACGGCCATGGGTACACGTAATGCTGTTGGAGGTACCCGTCAAGCTGATCTTTCCAACCTTTATAAAGCTGCCGCTGGTTTAGCCGGTGTGGGAGGTCTCGGCGCACTCCTTAATATGACCGGCGAAAGTGAGCGACAAGATCAAGGTCCGACAGCAGAGGAATCAAAGCAAGCAATGCTTGGTTTAGTCCGGAGTCAGCTCAGTCCGGAATCTCCCATGGGTCCAACCACGGCGAATCCTGAAGTCGGTGCCAAGATTCCCGCAGTTACCGGCGGCAACCCTGCGGCTCAGATTCCTGCTCCTTTAGGAACTCCGAACCTTCCGAACACCGCTAACCCCCCAGCTCCGGAGGCGATGGAGCCCGCGATGCGTGGTATGACTCAGCCCGGCATGATGGGCGCAGGTCAGGTAGTTATCCGCACTAATGACGGTGAGTCGAATTATCGTCAAGCTGCTGCTAACGCTCAAGCCCAAGGTGCCGGTCGCTTAGGGTCTGGCGCTCGTGGTATGTACGCCGTAGAACGAGCTGCAGCTACGAAGGCAGGTCAACCTGAAGCTTCGATCGCCGCTCTGCGAGGTATGGGCGCTCCGACTGCTTTCGGTATTGAGACCGACGCTGCTTTCGAGCAATGGGCTAAAGCTAACCCAGTGTTGGCCTATCGCCTGATGGAACAGCGCCGCACGATGCCTAGTCAGCAAATGCCCGTGGTAAAACAGACTGAAATTACGTCTGAAGCCGGTACAAATGTGAATAAACTAGTAGAAGGCTCGATGAAGATGGGCGTGGAAGATCCTACCGGTCAATTCCAAGGAAGTGCCGATCTTCGTCAGTTTATGGCCCCTCGGTCTGCCGCTTATATCGGGCAGCCACCCATCAACATGTACCGCTGAGTCCGATGGCTGACAACTACCTCACCCCTTTCGGTGCTGGCGCTTTTTCGCCAAATGCTCCTAAGTTAGATCTTGGGATTGATTTTTCCGGTCAATTCCAAGGTGGTTTTCCTGAGTACGGGCGTCAGGTTATGGCACCCAGTCCTGTTAAACCTGGGCAATCTTTCGGTGAGTTAGCTCTCGGGATTGGTTCTATTGCTGAGGGTATCGGAAATGTAATCCGAGGTGTTAAGGGTATGGAGCCCGCGCCTATGGGTATGGCCACGCGTGCTCTCTCTGACTACTTTGGTCAGAAGCAAGACACCACTTTAGAGCGTATTCTTGATCGTTTATTTGCGGAAACTCAGGATAAGTTTACCCGCAATGAACGTTCTTCCTCTGAAAGCCAAGCGCAGCTGGCTGCGTGATTCGCACTCACTAATTTAGAGCTCACACATGGCCTCGACTAGCACCAACAAGCAACCTTGTCTTGTAGATCGTCCTTTTTTACGGGGCGCACGTATTACCAGCGCGACTCCCGTTGCGGATCCTACGAACCCAAATCTCACCGATTTGGTTCAACTTGTCCGCGTGGGTGACCTCCCTTCTGAGGACGCTGCTTTAGTCGAGGATATCGCAATCGTCTCGAACGAAGACTATCCAGATAACAGCGGTAGGCGAACCGTCGATATCGGTTTTTATGTCTACATGCCTAATCAGGCAGCTCCTTCAACTTCTTCCGCTCTGATGATCGGTCGAGTTGAGGTCGGTCTGAGTGGCTCAACTGTTGGTTACCCTCAAAGTGTCCAACTTTTAGCCACCAACGCCCCTACACCTCAAGTAGGTAATACCGCTTTAGCCGCTCCGATTGAGCTGGGTAAGTCTGAAGGTTTGTACCTTGAAAAAGGCTACATTCTCTGCGCAGGTTACCTAGGTTTAGGTAATGCGGCTGTCTCTGGCGGTTTGAGTCCTTCCGGTATCACGATCCTGGCTCAAGGTGGATTCTATTGATCCATGGCACGCCGACGCGGGTCAGATAGTTTTAACTTCAACTCGTTCAAAACGAACGCGGGTTTAAACAAAGTACCGACAATTAAGGGTTCTGATAATCAGGGGGAGCTTCTGCGCCCCCTTCCTTTTGAACGTCGGTTTAGACCCGCCATTGGGACGAAAGATTTTAGCGTTGTTAGCGATTACGATTATGCCTCGCTTTGGTGTCGATGGCGTCGTGGTTATGAGATGTCGATGTACGCTCAAGAGGCGTACGGCGGATTGACGTACAGTTTTAAATACTTCGTCTCTGGTACCCCGGGAGTTGGTGTTTTCCTCCCTGGTCTCTGCTTCATGTACCCAACAACTCGGGTCGACATGAAGATGTGGATGGTGGGTGTCCGTCCACGTGATTCGTTTCGTTTTATTGACTTCGACTACGCTATTCAATCTGTAACAACTTACAACGAGACCACTTACGCTGTTCGTCTGAGCAGCAACTTCGGGGCACCAATTTCCTTCTTTACGGGAGAAGTAGTTTCTAATCGCTTCAACTCGGACGGGACAGATAAAAAGTTTGGGTTCAATAATTACACAGTTACTGCCGTGGGTATTAATGGTGTGCCTGCTAGACCTTCTTATGCTCCTATTTTCAATACATTGTTTCTCTCGTTTTCAGCAGATAACAGCTGGTCTGTTGTTGACGAAAATAAAATGACGATTCCTGCGTCCGGTCCACCCGCTGTTGGTGAGTACCTGACGACGGAGATGCGAGCTCAATGTACGTGCCCGGATTTTTTAGGTAGGGAAGGTTTTGATCTCTACCAAGCTTCTATTAAACGTAAATACCCCTACACAGGCGTCTTGAACACGGCGCCTGGTTTTTACGACGCGGGTGTTGATCAGACTAATCGTATTTCTAATTCGTTGGATAATCCCGGTTTTGCTAGAACATTTGGTTTTATATACACTAATCAGATTTACAACATACCTAGATACACTCAACCTGTTTATTCTGACCCTAACTTCTTCTATTACCAGCCGAAATGGTGTAAGCACATTTACGCCGCTATGTGGGACTTACAACGTAAGTACGGTCAAGAAAACATGACGGCGCCGTGGCTACCACAGCCTACGGACGAACCGATGAACGAGTACTACCGAGAAAAGTTTGATCGCGATCTTAAGAAGCAGTCTGATTTTCTTCGTCGGGAGAAGGATCTCCGTTGGTGGCAACGGTACTCGCCAACGAAAGACGATATGCCAACTCACATGACATATCCAGATATGTATAATATGATGTCTAAGACATTAAATTACGGGGATTTAACTGGACCTTCAACAATTAACAAGGGTTATTTTGAAATGTTTACGGTCGACGAGTTCGACCCGTTTGCTCCTATCAACTTCGACGACTTAATCACCTATGACGGCGGAACGTACGAAAACGGTGTTCTGGTGGAGCAGCCGACTAATATACTGGACGGGGGCGAGTACGCCAACGGTGTTCTAATACCACCAGTTGGTTTCCCGTCTCTCATCAATGGTGGAACGTACTGATGACATCTACTCCTTCTATTTTACTTCTCAAGCGCTCCGGTCTTTCATCTGATCGACCTAGCGGTGTTGTTGTACAGGGAGGCGAGCTCGCTATTTCGCGAGGTGCTACTGACCCTGGTCTTTATTTTGAAGACACCGGAGGAGCTATCCGTAAAATTGGACCCCCGCACTACGGCACTACCGCACCAAACTCAACTCCTGCGGGTATTCCTGGTAATTCGGTCGGGGAACTCTGGACAGATAGCAGTAGCCCAAACTCTTACCTAAATGTTTGGACTGGTTCCACGTGGGTCAAAATTGGAGCTGGGTACGCTGATTCGGCTGCCTTTGCGACCCAAGCGAATACGGCTTTACTCGCGTCCGGAGCTATTTTTGCTAGTGGCACATTCGCTCAGACCTCTTCCACCGCGATTCTGTCGTCCGGCAGTTTGTTATCTAGTGGCACCGTGATTGCCACGGGCATTCCTGTTGCTGCGATCGACGCAGCTTTGCCGGTATCTGCCCAACAAGGGACACTGTTTTATCAAACAGCAGCCCCGAGTGGGCTCTATATTTATACTGCTGCTGGCTGGGCTCAGGTTTAACCGCGTAGAGTCGCTTTTAACATCCAGGAAGCTTTAAACATCTGGCCTACGAGCTCCGCCATGTAGTTTTCTACATCCGGAGCTTTGATTTCACGAGCCAGTTCGCCAATTTCCTTCGCCTGCATACCGATTTTCTCTAGGTTTTGCAGGTAAGTAATCAACATTTCGCGAGCTTCGTACGATTTTACGTGCTTGAAACCTTTATAAGCACCTAAAAGACCTTTTTCGCACATCGGCATGAGCGTGTCCATGGTCCGGACGAACTCCGTAACCTGATCAAACTGGTCGATGTGCGCGAAATACTGCTTCTTGAGGAATTTGTGCAGCGGAAGGAACAGAGGTCCTTCGATATTGAGATGAATTAAGTGCGATTGAGTGTAAATCTGGTGCAGATGTGACGAAAGGGCCACGAGTTGGATTAACAAATCCTCCAACGTGACCCTTCGCTCCTCTAGTTCTTGAATTACTACCGTTGTTTCCGAGGGAACGAGCTCAGACGCCGGCGTGGATTCAAAAGAACCAGAGAATGTCATTTGTTATCAGGCTGCGAGAGCCATTTCGGTTTCAACAGTATCTACTTTAGCTGCAGAAGTACCCTGCAGATACTCTTCGAGTGCGTCTTTCTTGATGCGGTACAGGGACTTTGCACCATTCGGTTGCAGGTTCACGTACACGGAGGTGGGCCAGCCTCCGGGTTGGTTTGCTTCAGATAAAGCGATGCGCTTGCGCACAAAACCAGAGCTGCAGTTCAAAAGTTCAGCGGTTTCAGCAATGGTGAGCAAGGTTTTACCGTCCGACATTGTGTATGCGGAAGAAAAGTTACTGAGTTATGGTACCACTATTCGCGCTGTGGTGCTGGGTCTCCGGGCTTTGTAACGTCAATTTAAGCTTTTTGTAAGTATGATGAGTCTAGTGCGTGAGACTCAACGTGATCCGGATCGCTGGGGAGGTTTTTAAAGGATATAACCAGCCGAAACGCGACGTTCAGAGTGGCAAGGAGTACTCCGTTGCGGCCAAAGAAGGGAACAAGGTCCGTCTCGTGCGATTTGGTGATCCGAATATGGAAAATCGTAGCGATAACCCAGATCGCAAGAAAGCTTTCAGATCACGCCATAGCTGTGATGAGAAGAAAAGTAAACTTACAGCAGGCTATTGGTCGTGTAAAAATTGGTGAGCCCTGTGCACTTTAATACTGTAAGGTAATCTGGGCTAGCATTAGGGAAGCCGAGATTCCGACCGTGGGTAAGCAGCGCAACGGCAGGACAGAGCTGTCCTGCGGTTTACACGTCGAAGACGAGTTCGTTTTGACGCGCATCCGTAATCGAGCTAAATCTATTGACGACCCGGCTAAGCGGGACCAGTTCTTCTGGACGATCGTCATCAAAATGATCTGCAAGGAACGTGCGTATAAAACTGTTATGGATCAAATCGGAGTGTGTGTAGACACGAACGTCGATCTCTTTGACGATGAAGACCTCTCCGTTAAAGAGTAGATAGAGACGGTAAAATTGACGTAAGGATATTAAAAAGATGCCTGTTTCAAACCCGGTAGCACAACAGTGGTTAGACCTAATTGCTTACGCAGAAGGTACTGATCGTGCTCGAAAGGGTGCAGGCTATGACGTAATGTTCGGTGGCAGTCGCTTTACGGATTTCAGCCGTCACCCGGATCGGGTTATTACCACGCCTACTTTTCCAAGAGGTAGCGCGGCTGCCGGACGTTACCAATTTATGCCCGGCACTTATGCGGGTGTGGCTAAGCAGCTTGGTCTTAGAGACTTCAGTCCCAGCGCCCAAGACCAAGCTGCTCTTGAACTGATTGAGCGCCGTGGCGTTAACCCCTATGCAGATCGTCCTACGCCGCAAACTGTCGCAAAATTAGCTCCAGAGTGGGCCTCTCTCCCGACGTTACAAGGTAAAAGTTACTATGGTCAGCCCGTTAAATCCTTTGCTGAGCTTCAGAAATTTTTAGGCTCCACTCCTGTTCAAGCTGGGCAGACGAGGCAAGCGACTGCTCAACAGACTGGCACTCCGCAGAAACCTAAATTCAACTTTCAGGAAGCACTTAATAGTGTTCTACAGAAGTTCGCTGTTCAATCGTTAGGGCCTCAGTCTGCTGAGTTCACACCTGAAGTGCAGCGTTATCTCGCCGTGGCATCTGATGTCGATGCTGGTGACTCGGACGTCGTAGAAGACTATGAGACTAAAGCGCTTCAATCGATGTTGAATGATGGCGGTGCGGCTACAGGAGCTTTTGGTTTATTAAAAGACGTACTCGATCTCAAGCGACAGGAAAGTGAGTACAACAAGGCAGCGTCCAGTGCTGCTACTACTCCCACTTCTGGTGTAACTGCTTCCGCTTCTCAGAACACAGGGGAACTGATGAGCATTGTTGATCTTGGAAAACGCTTGCAGGAGAAGGGATTTCGGATAGGAGAGCACCCAGCATTTGGAAAAGTCGGGCAACACGCTCCTAAATCTCATCACTACGCTGGCCACGCTTTAGACATTACAGACTGGGGCGAAGGCGATTGGAAAACACGAACAAAACAGTTAGGGGAAGCGCTTAGGTCTGCTGTTCCCGGTGCGGAAGTGTTTCACCCAGGTTATGACCCTGTGGGAGGACATCACGAACACGTGCACTTTGCCGTTCCGGGAGGTCAGGTTCGTGTGACTGAGCAGTTAAGAAAACTGTTAGGTTGATTGTTATACTTGATTCAGAGCTGTAGTAATCATGGGCGCTTCTCCTCAACAAAAGGCTATGGAAGCTGCTAAAGCCTCCGTCGAGGAAGCTCAAAAGCAACAGCAGCAGCTGTATCAAGATATTAAAGGTCGCTCTAAAACATATCAAAACAAAGCTTTAGGTCAGCTGGAAACACTTGAGGGTGCTGCTGGTACAACTCTGCCTGACTACATTTCGGCAGCCAAATCTCAGTTCGGCGAGATTCCTACGATTCAAGCGACACAACAGAAGTATCAGGATATGTTGAGCAACTTTGATCCAGGTTTAATTGGATCCGCGTCTGATCAACGTTTGCGTGATTCGTTGATGCAGAGTGCTCAACAGTATGCACAAGGCATCAGCAACGTGGCTGGTGAGGTAAGCGGCCGTTTATATAAAACTCTCGATGAACCCCAAAAGCAATTTGAGCGTCTCGCCGGCAGTGCCGCTACTAACTTACAGTTAGATCCCATGGCGATGATGATGGCTACACGCCCTAAAACTATTCGTTCTGATGTCGGATCGATGAAGGATCTGTACACCTATAACATTTGATGCACATCCCTGCGTCAAAACATGAACGCCGTGTGGGGTTTCACGCCGAAGCCCCATTCGCTAAGCACGACTATCGTTTTCGCAGCAGAGATGTAATCAGAATGGCTGGTAGTGTTTGGTCGGAGTCTCCGGCTGAGCACACTAAAAAACTACAACGCGAACGTGAGGTAGAACGTACAAGGCACTCTCCTGTAGGTTTAGGATTCGCTAATAGGGATGACTTTGGTCCGGATAATACATTCCCTAGCGTAACATCGCTCAGCAGTATACGCGCCCCAGAGGACTATATGCCTCGTAAAACTCCAGGACCCTATTCTCAGTTTTAAGTAAACTAGGAAAGTAAAAAATAAAACCAAAGCATTTATTGGTGTTTACTTTTTGAAAGTCTTTCGTATCGGTCAGAATTCTGGGGTGATCTTTCATAATGCAAACGGGAAGATCAAGCCCGATCCGCTGCGTGGTAATTAAGGCAACTTCTGAAGAAGTTAAAAACAGGATCCCTTCGTCAAATTCAGCTTTTCTGTAGCGACGAAGCATTTCCTCCATCCAGATCCTTTGAGCTGATTTAACGAATCTCCTCTTTTTTACGTAAAGTCTGTACTCAGGCGGTTGTTCGTTGGAGTACAGCACGCTCTTAGGCGGATATAGATAGACGTTTTTTGACTTCCACGGCTGTTTGAGACCGTTTTCACGCGGAGAAAAATATTTTTGAGCACCCACGTACGTATTCGCGTTTTCGCTGGATGCGGGATCAAGCTCGATAGATCCGCCAAAAAAAGCAGCCGTTGTCGCCAGCACATTGACTGGCGATATGTAATCTTCAACGGCGCAAGGCATCTTCTGAGTATTCCTTAATCAACTGATCTACTTTATCTAAATCAATGACGTGCACCGATAAACCAAATGGTGCGACCATTACAACCACGGGGGCATCTGTTTCTTTTTCTTTGTCGATGACGTTGATCAACTGAGACAGACAGTCCGCCAAAGAGTCATTCAACATCTCTTCAGCTAGCGCCCTGTCCTTAGCAATTTCAGAAACAGTCATGTACTGACTTGCTTCAGAGTTAGATGGGTTAAAGAACAAAGCACCCGCACCTTTGGCTTTGCGGAATTCTGCGTACAGCGTGGTTACGTCGCCCAGAATCATACGAACCGTGTTTTCGGAAACACGATTCTTCACTTCACTTTTACCGAACAGCATGTTCTTGAGCTGTTCGCCGATCTCACGAAACTTGTTCATTGTCGTAATTTGAAAAATTGTTCCAGGCGTCGCTCAACACTTTAGTCGAGTCGTACAGGAAGTTCGAAGGGTTGTTTTCCGAAGGATCTAGTTTGCAGAAGTGACGCCCTTCAACTAACCCCGAAGCGCCTCCTGAAACAATACCCTGATGTATCAATTTGTCTATACGCACACTAGGAATACCTAAGCGCACCGCCAAAGCTTTTTTAGAAATGAACGCCGTGGTGATCTTCCCGCTTTTTGAATTAGCGATCATTTGAAGTGAGGTGTCGATGTTGTTCAACACCTTCAGGATTTCTAGAAATTCAGATTGTTGTGCCATGTTGTTTTAAAAAGGGCTGCACCGCCACCCAGTACTAGGCAGCGGTGTTCAGTTACCGTCTCCGAGAAAAGGCAAAAATCGGAGAACACCCTCAGGGTACCAGACACCGGCCTTTCTTACTGGTCTGGTGGCTTTACTTTACAGGAGGTTTTCCAGTTGTGTTGCAAAGTCTTGAGGTTCGTCAATCAAGAGACGGATGAGATTCGTCAGTTTGTAGTCGATTTTAGAGGTGTTGACTTCTCGCTCATTAAGGATTAGCCAGTATTTATAAGCATTCAGAAGGTACATATGGGTCTGTTTAGCTCGTAGTGCCTGTCCCTTCCACTTTTCGTAGTCAAAGCTATTGGAGTGCCTAGAGCTACCTGTCTTTAACTCCAGCTCGCGAATTTCGATCTGAAGCTCGATGTCCTTTATGGTGTATTCGATTGACGAGATCCTGGCCCGGCATTCGTCGAGCGCTGTGGGTTGTTTGTTGTCGGTGTAGATCCAAGTCGGGAGGTTATCGATTACGTAACGCTCTTCCCAGAGGCAGGGCTTTACGGGAGCAGTAAAACTCATTCGTTTAAAACTGAGTGAATTAAGGGGTTAAATCTACCGTCGATACAGTAAAGAACATGCGACTCAAATTCAATCTGCTTAACCAGACCGTATTTTTTGAGCCGCTTCAGCTTTTTAAAAACATGATCTTTGGATGTTCTTAGCCCAGCTGTTAGTTCTTTGGCTGACAACGGTTGGGCGTAGTTTAGCAGATGCAGGATTTCGGCGTAGAACCTTACACAGGCGCGGAGTTCTTTATCGTAGAAATCGTTCGTAGCGACAGTGATTTGTTGTGCTTGATCTCGATTAAGTCCTTGATCATCTGATTGGGTAGATTTTTTTGAGTCCACGTAAGGACGTCGAGCCTGATCTCAGGCGTGACTTTAGCAGCTGGGCTCTTGGCTCGCATCATGTGATATGGATTGATGCACTCTGGATCACCACACGTCGTTAAAATTTTGTCCTTGCGGGACAGTTCAACACCATAAAATTTCGCGAACACGAATCGGCGTGGTCTCATCAGGATCTTGTCGTGTGAATCGACAAGACGGCTGAAGCAGTTCGGAAGATACAGGTGAGCGTCATGGGTGATCTCGTGACGGTTCTGAGCGAACCAGGCTGCGATCCGATCAGAGTCTGATTTAGCGGTCTTCAGCTCGGTTAGGCAGATCGGGCAGGCAAACAGACCGGATACAGGTCTGATTTTTTTAAAGTCCTCGGGGTGCAGGCAGATCTGGTTAAAGCGGCGGCACTTGCAAGTCAGTGCTTTGGCGTTGACGTATGTGTCGACGCGGAAGTGGTCGAGGGTCTCGGTTTGAAGAATCTCACCCTGAGTCTCACCGGGATCGATTGGGACGAGGAGACCGAAGACGGAAATCAGTGTGCTGAGAGACATGGAGTGCACCTAGTGCTATGGAGCTCACCTAAGCATAGCGTGTCGGGAGCCCTTCTAAAAAGAAGTTTTTCTATTAAAGGCTCTACTTAACGTAAATTGCGCGACGCATGAGTCTCACTGGTTTTCGCTCATTTAAATTGCGGTGTAAATCGTGCTAATTGCGATTGAGCGTAGTTTATTTAAGACGATTATTTTTAATTACGTAGCTAAGGCTATTTAGATGCAATTTACGTTAAGTAGAGGGCATTCAGAGAAAGTTTTTGTCGAGAGGGTTCACTTTTGCAAACCGTGGGGGTAATCACGACAACTATAGGTAAAACCTTGTGTTAACATCTGGATATCCAAAACTTGCTACACCTACCATGACTTTTAAAGTCTGCTGGGAAGCGAGAGCTCCTAAGGCACCTCCTACTGACTTCTGGGACCGCTGTAAAGAAGAGGCGTTCCTGTCTAACGTACCTGCTTGGATGTTGGCAGAAGAGGGCTTCACGCACGAAGAGGTTGACACGATGCGCCGCCTCCGGTAAGCTCTCGGAGCACCCAAATCAAAATCATGTTCAACATGCAGCGGAAAGGCGCCCAGAGCCGCCGTGATCGGTTCCTGCGCTTTTACGAGCTCTACTGTGACGGGCTGACCTACCAACAAATTGCAGATAAAGAAGGCATTACTCGGGAACGCGTCCGTCAAGTACTGCACAAAGGTGCAACAACTGAGGAATTTAAAAAGCTAAAAGAGCTAATCGATCTGCGTCGCCAGAACTCATGGCGGACAAAAGAAGTTGAGAATCTGTTAGCTACGGGCAGCTCGTGTCCTCAAATCGCTAAGCTTTTAAATATCTCTGTCGATGCCGTTAAAAGGATCAGCGCCAAAAGGACAAAGCGTTTAAAAGCTCAATCAGTAAGCTAAACTTAACTTTAGGAGGGAGGGTTTCACTTTCTGATGCCGGAAATCAATAATCCTCCCTGCCCAGTACACGGTGCTATACCCCGTGCTCTACATGAGCACAATTTTACGGGTATTGTTACTGTAATCGAAAACATTATCGACACAATTAGCGGCGTGGGCACGATCTCGTATACTAAGTGCCCTTACGGGTACCCTTGGAACTTCGAGGGAGTTGTACGCGCTCTAGAGGACTTAAACGCATCGATTAGCGGTATTGCTCCTGGTGTTGTCGGCGGTTCTGGAATTTATATCACCGAGAGTGGCGGTGTCTCTGTTGTTAACGCAAACTACGGTGTAATCACGTCTGGGGGTCTTGGCGCCGGTAACAACGTTGCCTTCACGTACATCCCCGGTAAGACCGTCATCAACACCTCGGCAACTCTGAGCGGAGCCGCCGTGGCAGTTAACGTTCAGAGTACCGCACCTCTTGGTGTTGAAGGCACACTTTGGTACGATACCAACCAAGGTCGACTATTCGTATACGCTTCTGGGGATTGGTATCAGACGAACGCAGATGCGTTTGCCATCAAGGGTGCATATGCACCGTCTGGTACTGGACTTAACAGCCCCACCAGAGACGGTCTGCTCTGGTACAACACCCAGATCGGTACTCTGTTTATTTACGACGCTACAACCAGCGGTTGGTACGAGACCGCGCCCGGCGACAAAGGCGCATCGTATTCGACTGGCGCCCCGATCCCAGAGAAAGAAGGTGAGCTCTGGTACTCCACTGACGAATCCGTGCTCAAGGTATGGGACGGCACCGACTGGATCTCCGTGTAGAATGTGCTGGTCTCACATGACTTCACATGGCAAAGCCTAAAGGCCAAGCTCTGATCCAATCCAAACCGAAAAAGACTCGCCAAGGGCATGGCCTGCACTCCAAACCGAATCACGGTCGTAAAAAAATGAGGGGCCAAGGAAAGTGAGTAGACTTGGTTAAACTCTTGTAGGAAAGTGGCGTTAACCATCTTTAGGGCTGGAGAGAGTATCGAAGTCGGCGATATCGTCGCAGTTACCTCGAACAGCGTGGCCCGCAAAGCCGTTGTTGGTGACGCCACCCGTTTTAAAGCTGTAGGCGTAGCGATTAGTTCTGGGTCGTTACACGCACCGGTTCAAGTCGTCGTCGACGGCGAAGTCCATACCTTTTCGGGTCTTACTCCCGGTGATTACTTGTACCTAAGTAACTCTCCGGGAGATTACTACACCAGCTATTACCCAATGGTGTCGGGTCTTAGCGACACTCTCTACGGTTCAGCAAATATTGCTGCCTTCGCCCGAGCTACCTCTACATCGGGTGTTGTGTTGCAACCTTCGGCGTCACTGTTAGCTGACGTATCAATTCCCTACATCGTCACTGAAGATAGCCCTGTCGAAGGAATTTACACGATTCTTACTGAAGACGGCGATATAATTGAGCAAGAGGGCTGAGCAACGTGGCTTCAGAAAAGATTTCTCAGTTTAATAGTCTTACAACCGTTGCTAGCGGTGACTATTTTCCTGTTGTAGACGTATCAGAAGCGTTAGACGCAAATAAGAATAAACGCGTTCAAATTGGTGTACTTGACGATCGTTTCGTCAACTCTGACGGCGACACGATCACCGGCACTTTGACTGCTAGCGGTATCGTTGTACCTAGCGGTGGTTCCCTCACCATCGTCGACGGCGCTTCGGTCACCGGGCTTCCTGACACCACTCAGCTGATCAACCGTTCGATTCCTGAGATCAACCTCAATTTGATCCGAGGCGACACCTGGGACGGTTTTTACATGTATTTACAGGAGGCTGATGGCTCTCCTGCTAATCTCTCTAATTCCACTGTAAACTCCTACGCACGTACGTCGACTTACGACGTCATCACCGATCTCAACACTACCGTTGTTACTCCCGGCTCTGGTTATATTCGGGTCTGGGCCTCGTCCGCTCAGACTGCTCTTCTCCCTGCGACCTCTGGTCAGCAGATCTATTGGGATGTTCAGCGCACTCACGATGAGCTCGCGGCTGGTGTCTCCGGATTCACTAACAGTGCCTCTGGCACTCTGGCTGTCGTAACGACCACCTATCCAGGTATCTCGCGGTACGACTCCGTGATCATCAGCGGCGTGGCTGTGTCCGGCCTTCCCGCCAATGTTTATAACGTTCTGTATCCGACTAACTCAAGCGGTCAGAATCAACTGAACCTAATTACATCTTCAGTTCCTTACCAGTTCGCTATTCCTCAACTTTCGACTTCGGGCACAAATGTGGCGGCAACCGGCGTATATGCGACCGGTATCGCTCTTTATTCGCGTAGAGTCGATACAATGGTGAGAGGAATCGTGTTCGTCACTCTCCCCTGACGGAAGTTTTAAAACATGGCTGACGTAAACGCAACGGTAATCACTATTGGTCGGTCGGCCCCGATTCCTAAGGGTCAACAGACGATGCAGGAGAGCCTGCCCGTTGTTGTTGCCAGCGACCAATCTGCTGTTCCCGTCAGCATTCAGAACCAGCAGATCTCGGAAGTCAGCCTGAGTCTGCTCGGTATCCCCCGTACCGAAACTGCTCTCGGTATCTTCTCCGACGTCACCACCTACGACGTCAACCCCAACGAGTGGGCAAGCACGGGCGGTGGTTCTACCGTTCACCTTGCCAGTGAAAGCGCAGCCAAGATTTTCCTTCCTGCAGCTAGCGGCAGCGCTACTCAGACTCTGAGCAGCCGAAGGTTCTTCCGTTATCAGCCGGGCCGAGTTAGTTCCGCTACGTTCGGCGTCCGCTTCTCTGAGTCGACTGATGCGACTGACGTCAAGAAAGCCGGCGCTTTTGACGGCAAAGATGGTTACTACTGGGAAGTTCAGGGCGGTGCTCAGGACTTCACCGGAGATGCCCGCACTAATAAGAACTTCAACTTCTTATGCGTGCGTCGCAGTAGCGCATTCGAAACTAACGCTCCTGGCATCCGCACTCCGGACGCTGGCGATGGCGATGTCGGTACTGCCGGCAGCGATCTGGTTATCGTTCGTGGCGGTCTCACTTATGTTCACGCTGCTCTTTACGATCGCAGTCTCCGGAACGCTACTAGCGGCGTCAATATCGGTAGTAACGCTTCATCGAATGGTACGACGACTGTTTCGTCGAGTTTCCTAACGGTTGCTAGCGGTAACCAATACACCTACGAGTATCGTGTTCCTCGGCGTTACTTTTCAGGGGATCGTCTTGATGCTCAAACTGCGACCCTCTTTTACTCTGATCGGACGCCTGGAAAGAATAGTTTTACACTGCACGCTAGCGGCACTGCTAATACTCCTTTAGTTTCCTACATCGACGGTACTGCTGTTACTGACGATAACGGCAACCTGCAGACAGATACCTCTGTTTGGGACTTTGACTTCACCAAAGTCACCATGCTGAAGGTCGACTACTCCTGGTACGGGGCAGTCGGCGCTCGTTTCTTCGCTTACATTCCCGACTCGACCTCTACAGGCAACGCCTCGTGGGTTCGGGTTCACGATATCCGCACTTCGAATCAACTCGTTAGCCCGAGTCTCTCAAATCCAACTCTGCCGATTACTTATGTCGCGCAGAAGTTTAATAGCGCCAACGAGTCCGCCGTTTACAAGTACGGCGCTTCGTATTACATCGACGGCGGCGACACCGGGACCGTTGTTGCCCGATCCCAGAGCAACGCTCGCGATCGCGGCGTAAACACCACTGGCGAAGCTCTACTGGCCCTGCGGGTCAAGAATGAAGTCAACGGTGTTCGCAACCGGATGCAGGTCTACCCGACCCGCCTGGGTGTTGGCGCTGGCGCTCGTGGCACGGTCAAACTGATCAAGAACCCCGTCTATGTGTCGGGCGTTGCCTCGTTCACCAGCGCCGGTACGTTGAGCCCCGTCGAATACGCCGACGTCCCTTCTGGCACCGTGCCTATCGTTAGCGGCGGCGTCACCGTGGCAACGTTCTTTGTCGGCCAGGGTGGCACCGATATCGATCTATCTCCCTACTTCGCGTATAACAAAGATTATCTGTCCTATCCGTTGACTTCTGCATCTGGCGACGCTCTTTATGTAGTTGCCAACAGTGCAACGGGTACGATGGATGTGAGCAGCTCCCTCACCTGGGAGGAGCAAGTTTGAGCGGTAATCCATGACGACTTTAAGTGGGTTTTATCAACTCCCCGATGATGCCGCTCCTGCAGGTCTGACTCGCGTTGAGTCGGACCTCATCAACTACTTGGACGGCCGGTTGCTGTATGCGTCCGGCACCGACACACCCGTAACCGCACCGCTTGACGACCTTGTGGTGTCTTCGGGCACTGCGTATCCAGTCGTCATCTCTAATACGGTTGACTCGACGATTCCCGCTCTGGATCGTACCGACAGTCAATCTGAAGTTTCGTTCAGCCTGCTGGGTATTCCTAAGGATGAGCGCCAGTTAGGTCTGTTCTCCGTTGTTAACAGCTACGGCGCCGATCCGCAGAATTGGCGTGGCAACGTCGGTGGTACTGCCGATTACACCTATTACTACGACCCGACGTCATATACGTTTGACGGCGCTTTTGGTTACTACCAGCGTGAAATAAAGACAGAAAGTGCACTGCAGGCTTACGTTTATCCCAAAGCTCGTAGTTTCAAGTATCCGTTTGATGATGGCACAGGGCGTTTCCCCGGGGATAAAACTGATGGTGTGATGACCCAGTTCTGGGAAACCAAACGGGCTTTCCGATATCAACCGGGTCGTATTACGGGCGTCACTTTGGGCGTTCGTATGTCGACGAACAGCCAGCATACAGGTGAAGTTATTACCTGGGGTGTTCGTAACTCTGTCGGCGATGGTTATTACTTCCAGCTTGAGCGCGGCACAGATCTTTATGTTGTCCGGCAGTCCGCAACGCTCGGCACGCTAAAGGTTCCTCGGGATTCCTGGAACGGCGATCCAATTACGATCGACAGCAACGCCGCGTGGAGTCTCGACCTTCGTAAGGTCACCATGTTCTCCATCCAGTTTGGATGGTATGGCGCGATTGGAGCTGAGTTTTACGCATACGTACCTAGCGAGTACAGAGATGCCCGTTGGGTGCGTTTGCACAGTATCACCGCTTCCAATGAGTATTCGCTCCCCAGCTTGCGTTCACCTTTTATGAAGGTGTTTACTCAAGCACGTACAACTGCAGGCACGACACAACCTGCATTCATCAATTTATACGGTAGTAGCGTTTATATTGATGGCGGTGATGACGGCACGCTGGTTACTGGTAGTGCGTCAATGCCTGAGGCCAAGCTGATCGATTCGACTGATCGATCGATTATGGGTCTTCAGCTCAAACCGACGATTAATGGGGTTACAAACCAGCAAAATATCTTCCCAGTCAGTCTTGGACTGCGGTCGGATGTGGACGCCAAAGTCACTATGGCGTTTGAGACTTT